>ERZ836441.182-NODE-182-length-75683-cov-5.551542_pt1 | contig 75683 bp, 65 predicted proteins | sample MGYA00519686_ERZ836441 | MGnify/ENA primary metagenome ERZ836441 (study PRJEB31850, sample SAMEA3708800) | human gut metagenome | biome: human gut; feature: human-associated habitat; material: faeces | place: China | collected 2014 ...
CCAACAGGAGGTATATTATATGGACTATTTAGATTTCTTTTCCCAACGCCTAAGTGAACTTCGAACTCAAAAAGGTGTTTCAGCGCGTGATATGAGTCTTTCTCTTGGACAATGTGAAAGCTACATTAATAAAATAGAGAATCACAAATCTCTCCCCTCCATGAATGTATTTTTTTACATATGTGATTATCTAGATATACAACCAAAAGATTTTTTTGATATATCTATAGAAAGTCCCACGACAACAAATGAGCTTTTAGCAAAAATGATAAAACTAAATCCAAAGCAACAAGAACATATTCTTTTTCTTGTAGATGATATTATTAATGCTTCAAAAAAATAGTTTTTATGTTCTTGACAACCCTGCTTTTTTATTTCAATATAAGCATAGGTCAGGACTCTATCCGAATCTTGACCTATACTTATATTTTTTAATTTAAGAACTATTTTTATGAAATTACAAAGGAATATGACATGATAAATAACATCAACATTTTATACGAAGATACACAGATTCTGGTCTGTGTCAAACCGGCCGGAGTTGCAACCCAAAGCAAACGCATCGGCTCCCCTGACATGGTGAGCCTTTTAAAAAATCATATCAACATGACTTCTGATAAATCCGGTGAGCCGTACCTTGCCGTCATTCACAGACTGGATCAGCCGGTAAGTGGAATTCTCGTCTTCGCCAAGACGCCTGCTGCCGCAAAGGATCTGAACCAGCAGCTTACAACTTCCGGCTTCGGTAAGCATTACTATGCATTAGTTGCGGGAACGCCAGAACCAACATCTGCTGATTTAGAAAACTTCCTTGTAAAAGATGCCAGAACAAATACTTCCAGAATCTGTCAGGAAGGTACTGCAGATGCCAAATTAGCAAAGCTTCATTATGATTTAGTTGATACTACATTTTTTGCTGATATTGCTTCCGCAATTCCTGTCGCGACCAGCCAGCTAAAAATCAAGTTAGATACTGGACGCCATCATCAAATTCGTGTGCAGCTTTCCGGTATGGGCTGCCCGATCATCGGTGACACGAAGTATAACCCCGACTCACCGAAGCTGACCGCGAGGCGCACACCACTGTGTCTTTGTGCATATCAGTTGGAGTTCAGTCACCCTGTCACAAAAAAAACAATGACTTTTTCACTTGAACATTATGTATAATATATCAGACTATATCAGATGTGAGATAGCTGCCACCTCTGATATAGTTTTATTTTTTCCAAGTATGTGGAAACTATATTAAAAATATTTTTATTTTTCTATTGCATTTTATTACAGCACTATGTTACACTACGTCTACATCAAATTTCGGGCATGATATTTTCATTATGTTTCAGTGCCCACAGAAATCCTTAGCCATGATTTCATTTCTGAATTTCATTTGCTTTTTCAGCAAAGATTACTCAGATTTTTGATGAAGTTACTCGTTCACCGCAGCTTTCAGTGATTCCCGGCACTAATACAGCTACACTTTCACCGGACAAATGATACGGTACTTCTGAATTTAATTACATTTTCTCATCATATAATCTTTATACATTGTTTTTTTATACTCAAAATGTTAAAATATATTCAGAAAGTTTCCATGTCAGATTCGTCCAGAGAGGAGACCTATGGAAACAAACAACACGACAACTTCAAATGGGGTACAGAATTCTCACACAAAAGACAATGCTGCTAAGATTGTATTCGGAGACCCGGTACTCTGCGCTCAATTTCTAAAAGGTTACACGGACATTCCTCTTTTTAAGGAGATAAAGCCCGAAGATATTGAAAATGTTTCTTCACATTTTTTGCCTTTATTTCAGGAATCCAGAGACTCAGATACTGTGAATAAAATTCGCATAGGTGATTCCGAAATCTATCTGATTGCACTGATTGAACATCAATCAGAAAATGATTTTGACATGTCCTTCCGGATACTTCGTTATATCGTATTTATTTGGACAGATTATGCTGCGCAACAGGAAAAGCTACATAAAGGCATCACAAAATCCAAAGCTTTTCTTTATCCGCCAATCCTGCCTGTTGTATATTATGAAGGAACCAGCACATGGTCTGCACCGTTGAACTTTAAGGATCGTGTCTTTTTGAACAACGTCTTGGGCGATTATATACCAAGTTTCAATTACCTGGTCGTTCCGCTAAACAAATATTCCAAACAGGATCTGATTGAAAAGAATGATGAACTCTCTTTAATCTTTCTTATTAATCAGCTTCAAAATTCCTCTGAATTTCATGCCTTAAAAGATATACCGAAAGAATATACGGAACATCTTACAGAAAACACCCCAGATTATCTATTAAAAATCATTGGGAAGGTAATTGCAGTTCTTCTTCATAAACTGAATATACCTGATGAAGAAGTTTATGAGGTTACAGACCAGATCACAAGGAGGAAATTCAGTATGATGTTTGATAATTTTCAGGCTTACGATGTTCAGGAGACGAGGCGAGTCAGTCGCGAAGAAGGACGGCTTGAGGGACGAATCGAAGGCGAACGTGCCGGTCGAATCGAAGGCGAACAACTTCATTTAATCAAACTGGTTATCAAAAAGATAGAAAAACAATGCTCTGCTGCTCAGATTTCTGAAATTCTCGAAGAACCACTGGATATCATTCAGCAGATCTATGACATTGCCCTCTGTCAGGCACCTGATTACAATGCTGATAAGATTTTAAAAGAACTGAACTCGAAAACTGTTTCGTGATTTAAATCAAATCTACACGGATTTTCGCACAAGAATATTTTTAAATAGTTGAAACAAAGAAGCGGGATATGCCTCCAATTACATATCCCGCTTCTTCGTTTCATTTTCTTTTTTCAATTTTCCTTAAGCTTCTGTTCGTATGTCCTCTATTCACACAAACTAGATAACGGCTTCCTCAGGTGCCTCTTCTAATACTTTTTCGTAATTCTCGAGGATGATGCTTTGAATCTTTTCGCGAGTTCCGGAATTGATTGGATGAGCAATATCTCTGTATTCTCCATCCACTGCCTTTTTACTTGGCATAGCAATAAAAAGTCCTTTTTCCCCTTCAATAACTTTAATATCATGTACAACGAATTCTTCATCCATCGTGATTGATACTACTGCTTTCAATTTTCCTTCCTTCGCTACTTTTCTTACTCTTACATCTGTTATCTGCATGTTATTGCCCCTTTCTATCTAGGCGCACTGATCTTACAGTGCGTACCTCTCGTTCTTTTCGACAACCACTTTTATCTCGTTTGTTCCAACGTGACGTGTGTTGGCTCTGATTGTATCACGGCTTTCCACGATGCAGTTTTCAATGTAAGTATTATCCCCAAGATACACATCATTTAAAATAATTGAATTTTTGATCACACAGTTATTTCCCACAAATACCTGCTTAAATATTACAGAATTCTCCACAGTTCCGTTGATAATGCTTCCGCTTCCTACCAGACTGTTCTTGACAGACGCGCCTGGGTTATATTTTGCAGGAGGCAGGTCGCTGACTTTTGAATAAATTTCCGGATCTTGCTTGAAGAAATAGTTTCTTACTTCCGGCTTCAAGAAGTCCATATTAGTCTTATAATAAGCATCTACAGTTGCAATATTGCTCCAGTAATGATCAATCTTGTAACCATAGATCTTCTTCAGATTCTTATAACGGATCAGAACATCATTGACGAAATCAAACCTTTCTTCTTCCGCTGCATGCTCAATCAGATCAATCAGTAATCTTCTTCTGATCACATAGATTCCTGTTGAAATCATGTTTGATTTTGTCACCATCGGTTTCTCTTCAAACTCTGTTATACGCATATCGTCATCCATTCGGATTGTTCCGAATCGGCTCACATCATCTGATGGATCCATCTCTTTGCATACTACCGTAACGTCAGCCTTTTTGTCAATATGATACTGAAGAACTTTACTGTAATCCATCTTATATACCGCATCTCCGGATGCTATAACAACATACGGTTCATGACTCTTTTTCAGGAAATCCATATTCTGGTAAATGGCATCGGCCGTTCCGCGATACCAGTATCCATTATCATTTGTAATGGTCGGTGTAAATACGTACAGTCCACCCTGCTTTCTTCCGAAATTCCACCATTTTGAAGAATTCAAATGTTCATTTAAGGAACGGGCATTATATTGCGTCAACACCGCAACTTTCTGAATATGAGAATTCGTCATATTACTAAGTGCAAAATCAATGGATCGATAGCTTCCTGCAATTGGCATTGCTGCTACTGCTCTTTTGTGAGTCAGCTCTTTCATCCTGTTATTGTTACCGCCTGCTAAAATAATTCCTACTGCTCTCATGCTATCTCACCCGCCTTTATTAATGTTTCTCCACTTCCAAGTACTCCGTCCGGATAATCTTCTTTGTTCGTAATTCCACTGATTGCGGTGTTCTTACCAATCTGTACGTGATCCGGGATTACAGAATTCTCTCCGATCGTTACAAGTCCAAATGAGTAGACTGCCGGTTTTAATTTATTCGGTTCTTCACTGCCAATTCCAAGGATCGCGCCTTCGCCAATCTTCGTATTCTCAGCTATGATAGATTTATCGATCACACAGCCTTTTCCAATCGTACAATCGCTCATGATGATTGAATCTCTCACTACCGCACCTTCTTCAATTGTGACTCCGGCACTGATAACACAATTATGTACCTCTCCATAAATCTCGCAGCCATTGCCGATAATGCTTCGGTCTATCACAGCATTCTCTGCAATGTACTGAGGCGGAAGTATAGCATTGTTAGTGTAAATCTTCCAAAATTCTTCATAAAGGTTAAATTCCGGTATAATATCGATCAGCTCCATATTAGCCTGCCAGTAAGATCCCAGTGTTCCAACATCTTTCCAGTATCCATTATATTCATAAGCAAACAGGCGCTCACCCTTCTCATGACAATACGGAATGATATGCTTTCCAAAGTCACATCCAGGCTCGTCCTTCAATGCTACAAGAGCTTCTTTTAATGCTTTCCAGCTAAATATGTAGATTCCCATTGATGCCAGATTACTCTTCGGCTGTGGCGGTTTCTCCTGAAATTCTGTGATCTTACCGCTATCATCGGTGATTACAATTCCAAAACGGCTTGCCTCTTCTATCGGAACCGGCATAGCCGCGATTGTAACATCTGCATTGTTCTCCTTATGATAATCAAGCATCACCTGGTAATCCATCTTATAAATGTGATCTCCAGATAAAATTAATACATAATCTGGATGGAACGATTCCATGTATTCCAGATTCTGATAAATGGCATTCGCTGTACCTGTATACCACTCACTGCTTGTACTCTTCTCATATGGCGGAAGAATCGAAACACCACCGATGCTTCGATCCAAATCCCATGGGATACCTATCCCGATATGTGAATTCAAACGTAATGGCTGATACTGTGTCAATACACCTACAGTATCAATTCCTGAATTAATACAGTTACTTAGCGGAAAATCAATGATTCTGTATTTTCCACCAAATGCAACAGCCGGTTTCGCAACTTTTGATGTCAGAACACCAAGTCTGCTGCCTTGTCCTCCTGCCAGGAGCATTGCTATCATTTCCTTTTTCCTCATGTCTTCACCCCTTCTCAGTAGTCTGTGATAAATATTATACCATATATGTTCCATTTCGTGAACATATTTTACAAAACATTTGAATAATTTCTCCGCTTTTTATGAAAATATTACAAAAAATTGCGGGTTGGATTTTTTCTCATATATGTATATAATAATAAGTTAGAAAGAATTATTATTTGGATTGTGAAAGTGTGCCGCACAGAGCAATCCAACGATACTACAAACGGGATTTTTCCCAACACAATTTGCCTATATTATTATATATATGAGGAAGGAATCTTAATTATGTATAAAATTAATTTTGACCAGCCAGTACACGTACATTTTATCGGAATCGGCGGTATCAGCATGAGCGGACTTGCCGAGGTACTTTTAGAAGAGAACTTTACTGTTTCCGGATCTGACAACAAAGAATCTGCTCTGACAGATCATCTTGAAAAAGCCGGCGCACAGATTTTCTATGGACAGAAAGCTTCTAATATTATAGATGGTATCGATGTAGTTGTATATACGGCTGCAATTCATAAAGACAATGAAGAATATCAGGCTGCAGTTCAAAAAGGACTCCCGATGCTGACACGTGCTGAACTTCTCGGACAGCTTATGACAAACTACGACATTCCAATCGCAGTTTCCGGAACTCACGGAAAAACAACAACAACTTCTATGATTTCACACATTCTTCTGGCCGGAGAGATGGATCCGACTATTTCTGTTGGCGGAATCTTAAAAGCAATCGGTGGAAATATCCGTGTCGGTAATTCCGAGATTTTTGTTACGGAAGCATGCGAATATACAAACAGTTTCCTTAGCTTCTTTCCTAAGATCAGTGTGATTCTGAATATTGACGAAGATCATCTGGACTTCTTCAAGGATCTGGAGGATATCCGCAACTCTTTCCACAGATTTGCAAAGCTGCTTCCAAAAGACGGAACACTTGTTATCAATGGTGACATTGATCGTCTGGATGAGATTACAGGAGATCTTGACTGCAAAATCGTAACTTACGGAACGAATCCTTCCGCAACTTATCATGCTGCAAATGTGACTCATGACGAACTCGGTGAGGCATCTTTTGACCTGGTAAAGAACGGTGAATTTGTAGATCGTATTTCCTTATCTGTAAGTGGAGACCATAATGTATCCAACGCACTTGCCGCACTTGCTGTTGCAGATCTTCTGGATGTAAATGTTTCCGTTGCCCAAAAGGGACTGAAAGAATTTCACGGTACAGACCGTCGTTTTGAATACAAAGGCGAGACTAATGGTGTAACGATCATTGATGACTATGCACATCATCCGACAGAGATTGCTGCAACACTGACTGCTGCGACCCATTATCCGCATCGTGAGATCTGGTGCATTTTCCAGCCTCATACTTATACACGTACGAAAGCTCTCTTCCCGGAATTCGTCGAGGCACTTTCTCATACAAATCATGTGATCCTGGCAGACATTTATGCTGCAAGAGAAACGGACACTCTCGGAGTGTCTTCTAAGCAGATTGCAGATGAATTGAAGGCAAAAGGGTGCGATGCGTACTACTTCCCAAGCTTTGAAGAGATAGAAAATTTCTGTCTGACGCATTGTCAAAAAGGGGATGTGTTGATAACTATGGGAGCCGGAGACGTTGTAAACATTGGGGAAACGCTTCTTGGAAGATAGTTATCCACATTTTCCACAGATTTTTATCCACAAAAAACCCGATTTTTGCGTCAAAAATTTCTTTTTTAATGGTACTTCCGATGCTATAATAGCTGTGCAATGAAGCGAATGATACTTGAGGAGGACCTGAAAAGGCATGAGAAAATTAACACTTACAAACCACGTGCAGAGTGATACAACTGTACTGGAGAACGAATTTATCGATCATTATATGGCAGAGGCGAACGGGGAATACGTGAAGGTATACCTTATTCTTTTGCGCCATCTGAATGAGCCTTCAGGAACTCTGACAATTTCAAAGATTGCAGATTTATTAGATATTACAGAAAAAGATGTGATCCGTGCATTGAACTACTGGAAAAAGAAAGGGTTACTGGATTATGACATGCCTGTAGACGGAGAGACTCCGGCGATTCCGGCACAGCCGCGTATGACAGAAGAACCATCTGCACCGGAACCGGCTGCTCCTTCTATTCAGCCGGCACCGACAACTACAGATGTATCCAGTATTGAGCAGTACCGCTCTCGTAAAGAGTTCAAAGAACTTCTTTTTGTTGCAGAGCAGTACCTTTGCAAGACGCTGTCCCATTCTGACGTAGAATCTATTACATATTTTTACGAGACTTTACATATGTCTGCAGATCTTATCGAATACCTGATCGAGTACTGTGTAGAGAACGGTCATACAAGCATGCACTATATTCAGAAGGTTGCTCTTTCCTGGTGTGAACGCCACATTAAGACGGTTTCTGAAGCAAAAGCAAGCTCTATGGCATACAATAAGAACTGCTATTCTATTCTCGGAGCTTTCGGCATTAAAGGACGCGCTCCTGCACCGTCTGAGATGGAATACATCAAACGCTGGACTTCCGAATATGGGTTCTCTCTGGATCTGATCCTGAACGCATGCGCCAGAACTATGAACGCAATTCATCAGCCAAGCTTTGACTATACTGAATCTATTCTGAAAAAATGGCTGGAGCAAAGTGTTAAGAACATTCAGGATATCGAAACTCTGGATGCCGGATTTATCCGCGAAAAAGAAGCCCGTGAAAAAGAGCGCCGTGAAAAAGAACTTCAAAGAAAAAGTGCCGCTAAAATCACACCGGCACCAACAAAGTTCAACAACTTTGAAAACCGTTCTTATGATATGAGCGATCTTGAGCGCAAGCTGTTACAGCAATAAACTATATAATAAGGAGCATTTTCGTCCATGGCATTATCAAATTCCCAGTACGATCAATTGATGCGTGATTATGAGCAATTACAACTGGATAACGAGCATGAACTTCGTCTTCGTTTTGATGAAGTTTATGCGAAGATTCCAAAGCTTCGCACAATTGATAACACGATTTCTTCTCTGAGTGTTGAAAAAGCAAAGAGACTGCTGGAAGGAGACGAAGATGCTCTTTCTTCATTTCATGAAAAACTCCTGACATTAACTGGCGAAAAGCAGAAGCTTCTTATGTCTCACGGATTTCCATCTGATTATCTTGAGAAGCATTATCACTGTCCAGACTGTCAGGATACCGGATATATTGGAACACGCAAGTGCCACTGTATGAAAAAGGCAATTATCGAACTTCTGTATAACGACTCGAACTTGAAAGGAATTTTAGAGCAGGAAAATTTTCACACATTTTCTCTGGACTACTATTCCAAAAGCCATATTGATCCGCTGACCGGAAGGTCGGCAAGAGACGCCATTGAAACCGCACTTCGTGTCTGTCATCATTTTATTGATACATTTTCCAGTGAATTTCATAATATTCTTTTATATGGAGATACTGGTGTTGGAAAGACATTTCTCACTCACTGTATTGCAAAGGAATTAATGGATCACTCTTATTCAGTCATTTATTTTTCTGCAGCAGGGCTTTTTGATTTTCTTGCTAAGAATACTTTTGGTAAAAGAGATGAGATTGATGAAGATGCACTCTCCCATATTTGCAGCTGTGACTTGCTAATTATTGATGATCTTGGCACAGAACTCGCGAATAGCTTTACGGTTTCACAATTATTTGTTATACTTAATGAGCGCATCTTACGAAAGAAAGCGACGATCATATCTACGAACCTGTCGCTCGAAGATATAAAAGCAATTTATTCTGAACGAATTTTTTCACGTATCAGTAGCAGCTATTCTATGCTCCGTCTGACCGGTGACGATATCAGAATTCAAAAAAAATTATTAAACCTAGGAGGTACAAAAGATGTTACGCCGTAACGAACGTAATCTTGACAACATCCCTGCAGGAACACTTGGAATCATAGCAATTGATGGCTGCCAGGCGATGGGAAAGGAAGTCGATCATTTCATCACTACATGGCGCCGTGAAGATGGACACAAATTCATGGATGATGTAGTATTCAGTGGATATCAGCGAGATTCTTATCTCGTAAATGCTCATGTACCACGTTTTGGTTCCGGGGAAGCCAAAGGTGTGATTGATGAGTCTGTCCGTGGTATGGATCTTTACATTTTGGTCGATGTCTGCAACTACAGCCTGACATATTCTATGAGTGGAAACACAAATCATATGTCACCAGATGATCATTATCAGAACTTAAAGAGAATTATCGCTGCTGTCGGCGGTAAAGCAAAACGTATCAACGTTATCATGCCATTTCTCTATGAGAGCCGTCAGCATAAGAGAAGCTCTCGTGAGTCTCTGGACTGCGCACTCGCACTTCAGGAGCTGACACACATGGGCGTTGATAATATTATTACATTTGATGCACACGACCCTCGTGTACAGAACGCAATCCCGCTTTCCGGATTCGAGACAGTGCGTCCAACTTATCAGTTTGTAAAAGGATTATTAGATCGCTACGATGACTTGATCATCGACAGTGACCACATGATGGCAATCAGCCCAGATGAGGGGGCTACAGAGCGTGCTGTATATCTGGCAAACGTTCTGAACCTGGATATGGGTATGTTCTATAAGAGACGTGATTACACACGTGTGGTAAATGGACGCAACCCAATCGTTGCTCATGAGTTCCTTGGTTCTTCTGTAGAAGGAAAAGATGTTATTATTCTGGATGACATGATTTCTTCCGGAGACAGCATCCTGGATGTTGCAAAACAGTTAAAGAGCCGCAATGCAAAACGTATTTTTGCAGCTGCTACATTTGGACTCTTTACAAATGGACTGGATAAGTTCGATGAAGCCTATGAAAGTGGTCTGATTGATGGAGTCTTAACAACGAATCTGATTTACCAGACACCGGAACTTCTTTCCAGACCTTATTATATCAACTGTGATATGAGTAAATATGTTGCTCTTATGATTGATACTCTGAACCACGACGGATCCATCAGTGACATTCTGGATCCTAGTGAGAGAATTCAGGTATGCGTTGAGGAATACAAGAAAGCTCACGGTCAGTTATAACAGCTAATATAAAAAGCAGATAAGTGAATGTAGATATATATCAGCTGGGGGATTGACTCCCCCAGCTGATATAGCCTCCGGCATGATTGCATTTACATTCATTCATCTGCTTTTTTGTCTACTGTAATTTTATGTAATTACAATTTTTAACTCCCATTTCGGAAAGTATCTTCATCGCTCTTTTCTGACAGGTGAACAATAATACCTGTTTTCCACTTTTTGTAAGCCATTCCAACACACTTTCCAGCCGTTCCTCATCATAACTTACAAATGTATCATCCAGAATCACCGGAAGTTCTTCTTCTAACAGTACTTCTGATGCTGCCATTCGAAGTGCAAAATATACCTGCTCTGCTGTTCCCTGGCTGACTCTTGCAATATCCACTTTGCGCCCTTCACTCAGTAAACTGATATTTAATCCTTCTTCTACATTTAATCGGGTATATTTCCCTCCTGTAATAGATTCCATAATCTCTGAAACCCGGTCATTTAATTTTCCTCGAAGCTTCTTCTGCATCTCTCCAGAAAGTTCCTGGATTTTATCAATTGCAAGCTGTCTTGCCTCCGCCTGGGCATTCAGAATTCTCTCCTCATCACTGATCCCGTCTAACTCTTCCAGGTCTTCCTTTAGATTGGAATAACGTACCCGCTTATCCCCGAGCTCCAACGCATTTCTCTCCAGTTCCCATTTCAGACGTTCTGTAGGAATCTTCTCCTCTTGAGGTGTAATTTCCTCCAAAATTTTTTCCGGCTCTGTCTTCTCAACTTTTTTACTGATTTTCATCCGGTTCCACACATAGATGCTGGAAAGCAATACTAAAATAATTGCGACCAGATAATTCCACGGTCGTTTCAAAAGCCATGCACACAAAACCACTGCCAGTACCGCTGCCAATATTTCCAATGGATGTACTCTCCATTTAGATGGCCGTATCTCATCTATCATATGTTTGGGTTCTCCTTCATCCTGCTTAAGCAACAGCCTGGATTCTCGCTCCCTCACTTTTCTAAACTCAATCTCTTCTTCCAGATGTGCCTGTTCTTCTTCCAGTTTATGAATATCGCGCCACACATAAGACATTTCCTGAGAAACGTGCTCTCTTTTATCCTGGCGTTTTTCCATTTGCTTTTGCATCTCATGCAGACTTTCTTTTTTCTGCTCTTTCAAATAATCTATAGCTGCCGCCAGATCAAGTTCCCCATCTCCGGTCGCATAATAATTAGATGTGTAATTTTTCAATTCCTCGGAGAGAGTCATTCCAGGCTTTACCCTCATCTGTGCCATAGCCATCGTATCATCATAAATTTGTGAACTCAAATTACCCATGAGCATCTGAAGATCTCCGTCTTTCACAGACAATTCTTCTGCATCTTCCAGACAGACAAGCGTCTCATTTTTCCCATACCGGTCAAAATTTCTGGACAGAAGAAATTCCTTATCTCCTGACTCAAATTTCATTTCCCCGGAATAATAATTCGGATTTTCCCACGGTTCATATCTGGAAAATGCATCCTGCGCCGCAGCTCTTCCACGCCCTCGTTCCAACCCAAAAAGCATGGCTCTGATAAACGTATAAAGGGTAGACTTTCCAGACTCATTTTCTCCATATATCACATTCATTCCATCTAAGAAATGAATTTCTTTATTTGTAAACTTTCCAAAGTTCTTAAGTCTCAACTCTTTGATTTTCATATTAGCCTCTTCTTGTCTCCATCAATGCCCGCACTCCCTCACAAAGCACCTGATGTTCCATACTATTCTCAGGATACTGTTCCAGCTCTGCCACAAATGCCCCAAGAATATTTCCCTTATTTGCTTCTTTCAACTTATCGAACTGATACGCCGGTCGTGTCTGATCTGTAATCTCGATCACATTTCCATATGGATCCAGCGTGTCCACGTTGTAAGAAATTTCCGGGTCACGCATTCCGTCCAGAATAATCTTGTAAATATTTTCCTTTCCTTTTTCATCTATAACTTTCGCAACTGTCTCTTTTAGTTCATACTCTGTCATAGACGGATTTACTTCTATCGTCTGATGTATGTAAGATCTCATTGCAAATGGTACGAATCTTATCCTGCATCCCTTGGTCGTAATCTCTCCGTAAATGTATCCGTGCGCTCCAGTATCGTTTTTATCGATTGGCTCCAACGCTCCGGCGTAAGCAATTTTATCCGGACAGATAATCTGCGGTTTATGGATGTGCCCCATTGCAATATAATCATAACCAAGCCCCAGCAGATTTTCTTTCTTTATCGGAATATGGCTGTCATCTCCTCCGTGCGCAAGCAAAATCTCATATGGCTGTCGCCGCTGTGCAAATGCATCACAATAGCATTCCTCTGTAATCTGTTTCGTATCATAGCTCATGCCATAGATTGCCAGACTGTATGCTGGAAATTCCACGCATTGAATCTCCCTGTCCAGAATCATATGCACATTTTTTGACCACTGAAACGTCCGATAATAAGAATCTCTCTTCAGATAATCATGGTTTCCTGCAATGATGACCACCTCAGTCATGGTCAGTTTTGAAAAAAGATAATCCAGTTCTTTTAGTTCCCGTCTGAGCGGCTGCCTATGAAACAAGTCGCCTGCGATCAGAAGCATTTCCACATGCTTACTTTCACAGACTTCGAGTACTCGTTCAAGACTGGTCCATATCTCCTTTTCCCGCTTTTCCTTTCGGGAACTTCCAATGTACGGGTCTGCCCCCAAATGTATGTCTGCGATGTGTATGAATCTCATTTTTACTTCCCTCTTCATTTTCTTCCAGTTCATTTTCCGACGGCAGTGTCACAATAAATTGCGTATGTAAATCGTCACTTTTCGCCATGATCTGTCCATCATGTAGTTCCACAATCTCTTTTGCAATCGCAAGACCAAGTCCTGCTCCTCCGGTTCCGGTCGACCTGGAATTATCTACCCGGTAAAATTTTTCAAAAATCGTCTGCAGCATATCTCCCGGAATCCGGTCTCCACTGTTTGTAAATGTAATCTCGATTTTATTATTTTTCATTCTGGCCTGAATCTCAATTTTGGTATTTTCATAACAATATGCAATGGCATTTCTCAAAATATTATCAAAGACACGGGCAAGCTTGTCCGGATCGCCGTAAACTTCCAGATTCTCTTCCACATCCACATCACAAGTAAGCTTTTTTTCCTGAAGTACGCCATAAAGTTCGTCTGCAATCTGCTCCAGCATCATAGTCAAGTTGATCTTCACCGACTCCAGCTCGATATTCTGCAAATTGTACCTTGTAATGTCAAAAAACTCATTAATTAATTCACCGAGACGATTGGATTTCTCCAGAGCAATATGAATATATTTCTTTCGCTCCTCCTCCGGCATCTTTGGATATCCGTCCAGCATACTTAAGTAAGCCACAATAGAAGTCAATGGTGTCTTTAAATCATGCGCCAGAAACAACACCAGATCATTTTTTCGTTTCTCGCCTTCCACTGACTCCAACTCCTGCCGTTTCAGGGTAGCTTTAATCTCATTTAATCGAATCTCAATCGGTTTCAATTCTGTGATCAGGTGAATCGGTTCCGTAGATTCCGACAGAATATTTTCAATTCCCTCTCCCACCTGATCCAGATACTTTGTCATTTTCGAAAGTGCCACATAGAAAAAAAGAGCAAACAAAAGCAAAAAGCCTACAACCATGAAAAATGTCTTGTTATCTCCTATCAATTTCCAATACAGGCTCCGTGCAGTCGGTTCACTCACTTGCAGTTTCGTCATTATTTTTACAAAATTCCTGGCGAAACTGTCATTATAAATTCCATCGATCACATAATTCAGCAAAAATCCACCCACCAGAACTGTCAGTGCCGTAACAAGCACCGTCTGTAAGAGAATACTGAATTTTAATTTACGATAATTATTCTTCAACCTTATATCCAACTCCCCATACAGTCTTAATGAAATCAGATTTTCCGGTAGGTCCATTCATTTTTTCCCGCAGATGCCGGATATGAACCATGACCGTATTGTTGCTGTTCTTATAGCATTCTTCCTTCCAAACCTTGTGGAATAACTCCTCAGAACTAATAACCTTGCCTCGGTTCTCACAGAGCAGCCACAGAATATCAAACTCAATCGGTGTCAGTGTCAGCGGCACTTCATTGTAAGTACACTCATGAGACTGCCGGTTCAGGAACAGACCGCCAAAATCAATCACATCCCCCTCGTCCTTCGTCCCCTCATTGTACTGCGTATAGCGTCGAATCTGTGCTTTCACCCTGGCAACCAGCTCCAATGGATTGAAAGGCTTTGGAATATAATCATCAGCACCAAGTGTCAGACCCGTAATCTTATCCATATACTCCGTCTTCGCTGTCAGCATGATCACAGGAAATGTATATTTCTCACGAATCTGCTTCAAAATCTGGAATCCGTCCACATCCGGAAGCATGATATCCAGAATCGCAAGATCAATCTTCGTACTAGCAATACAATCAAGCGCTTCCTGACCCGTATAAAATTTCAGCACATTATACTGATCATTCTTCAAGTATAACTCGATAACATCAGCAATCTCTTTCTCATCATCCACTACTAAAATATTCATACAATTCTCCTCTTTTTCAATTGGGGACGGGGTTTTTTCAAAAAAACCCCGTCCCCAATTGAACTTTAACCTGTCCCTTTCTGATTGTGTCAAACATTTTCTACAATTTCAGGGGCTATTTCTCTGTTATAACTCGCAGTTATTTACTGTTCTTGGGAATGGTACTACGTCACGGATATTGCCCATTCCTGTCAGATACATGATGCATCTCTCGAATCCAAGTCCGAATCCGGCATGTCTTGTGGATCCGTATTTTCTAAGGTCCATGTAGAATCCGTAATCTTCTGTCTTCATTCCGAGTTCTTCCATGCGTGTTGCAAGCTTCTCGTAATCGTCTTCTCTCTGGCTTCCTCCGATGATCTCACCAATTCCTGGTACGAGGCAATCGACTGCTGCTACGGTCTTTCCATCTGGATTCTGTTTCATGTAGAATGCTTTGATATCTTTCGGATAATCTGTTACAAATACTGGGCGTTTGTATACTTCCTCTGTCAGATAGCGCTCGTGCTCTGTCTGAAGATCAATTCCCCATGATACTTTGAACTCAAATTTATCGTTGTGCTTCTTTAGAATCTCAATTGCATCTGTGTATGTGATTCGTGCAAATTCAGATGTTGCAACGTTGGTCAGTCGATCGATCAGCCCTTTGTCTACAAATGAATTGAAGAAGTTCATCTCTTCCGGTGCGTTTTCCATCACATAATTGATGACATATTTTAACATGTCTTCTGCAAGGTCCATGTCGTCCTCCAGATCTGCAAATGCCATCTCAGGCTCTAACATCCAGAACTCTGCCGCATGTCTTGTTGTGTTGGAGTTCTCTGCGCGGAATGTAGGTCCAAATGTATAAACATTTCCAAATGCCTGTGCGTATGTCTCTGCATTTAACTGTCCGCTTACGGTAAGGCTTGTCTCTTTTCCGAAGAAATCCTGTGTATAATCTACTGCACCATCTTCTGTCTTCGGTACATTTTCCATATCCATCGTTGTTACGCGGAACATCTCTCCGGCTCCTTCACAGTCACTTCCTGTAATGATCGGTGTATGTACATACACGAATCCTCTCTCCTGGAAAAATTTGTGAAGTGCGTATGCCGTCAGGGAACGAACACGAAATACTGCCTGGAATGTGTTTGTTCTCGGTCTTAAATGTGCGATAGTACGAAGGTACTCAAAGCTGTGACGCTTCTTCTGAAGCGGATAATCCGGCGCGGAAGCGCCTTCTACTGTTACAGTCTTCGCCTGAATCTCAAATGGCTGTTTTGCCTGTGGTGTTGCAACCAGTGTACCTGTTACAACAACAGCTGCTCCTACATTGAGTTTGGAAATCTCCTCAAAGTTCTCCATATCATCATGATATACGACCTGAAGTGGTGTAAAAAATGTTCCATCATTGATGACAATAAAGCCAAATGCTTTGGAGTCACGGATACTTCTTACCCATCCCCCAACGGTAATTTCTTTATCCAGGTATGCTTCCTGATTCTTGTATAATTCGCGAATTTCAATTAAATTCATACCAAATACTCCTTCTACTGTCTTAAAAATACTTTCTTCTGACGCCATGCATAGGAAATTCACCTTCCTATTATACAAAGAAATGTGTCAGATGCCATATATCGTTTATTATAGCACAGAAGTTGTGATTACCCAACCCCTGACTCGTGCGATTATTTACAATCCACCGATTATTCACCGATTATCTCGCAGATTATTTACAATATCTTATTTACAATACTTACGATTATTTACAATACTTATGATTATTTACAATTTATGACTGATTTATGTCTCAATTAGTTATTCACTCCATGATGCGCTACGAAGCTATCACGATCCAGTGCTTTAAATGTATATCCCAGTGACTGATAATGTTCTATAATCTGTGGCAATGCCTCTACGGTCGTCTGTTTTCCATGGGAATCATGACAAAGTAAAATGATATTGTTAGAATCAAAGCTCGTTGCCTGCGCCACCAGTTCTTCAGTCGTTCTCACAGACCCATCGCCGGAACTTCCGTTCCAGTCATAATACTGATATCCACGGTTTTGTACTTCCTGCACAAGCGTGGACATGATTCCTGCTGTATATTTCTTTGACACAGTATTTGATGGTCCACCCGGGAAACGGATAAAACATGGTACATAGCCAATCTCTTCTTGTACCATCTGCCCAATCTGATCCAGATCCTGAAAATACGCATCAACCGATGCATAAACCTTAGCATAATCATGTGAATATGTATGCATTCCAATTGTATGTCCCTTGTCATACGCAGCCTTTATCATATCTTTGTATTCCGGCATCTCACCTGTCACAAAAAATGTTGCCTTTGCATTATATTTATCCAGAATATCCAGAACTGCCTGTGTATTATCTGATGGCCCGTCATCCAATGTCAGATACACGATTTTCTCATCGGACTGTTCTGTCGTTCCGACTGAAACTCCCGGCTGCACTGCAAAATTACTACGGTCAGGAACTGACGCGTCTCTATCACCATTCTCCTCTTCCGTACCCTCCGTCTCTTCTTCTATCTCATTTTCTTTCTGCACAGCTTGGGGTGTCTGCTCTGTCTTTTTCGCCTTCTGATTATGAATCTTCGCAGCCTCTTTTACACTTTTATCTCTCTGAATAAAAATTGCCACTGCTGCCATGATCAGCAGTACAAGAATAATCATTTCTATTGCTACTATTTTATTTCTTTTACCACCCTTGTTTTTCTTTCCGTTATCATTTTTTCCGATCTTTTCTTCTCTATCTGACATATATCCTCCTATTTTATTTCACAAATCTATTGTTTCAAACTTTTTTGACTCTAATATCATTATATGCGACATAGCCACTTCAATCAAGACTGACCATTTGTATCCACCGGAAATTATACGTTCAAGAACGCCTTCGGAATTGACATCCTACGAAAAATGTATAAAATTGACTTCAGAACCAACTAGTTCTGTTATCTGTAAAAATATTGGGATAAAAGCTCCCCACTATAAAAATACGACAGGAGGCATCTTATGACATCAACCGCAACATACCCTACTATCTCCAACTGGCTTGACAACCACAGAGATGAACTTATTCAGAAATCATGCTATATCTTCGAACATCCGGAAACAGCTTACAAAGAAAAACTCTCTTCAAAATGTCTTGCGGATTACCTGGAAACACAGGGATTTCAAATAGAATGGAATACTGCTGGAATCGAGACTGCATTTACTGCGGCCTGGACCAATTCTGACATCGATATTACTAAAATCCAGCCAGCCGGGAAAAACGTTTCATCTTCTAACGAAGTTCCAATCATTGGTTTTCTCGCTGAATATGATGCTCTTCCGGAAATCGGACACGCATGCGGACACAATCTTCTTGGAACAGCAGTCTGCGCAGCTGCCTGTGCATTGAAAGCAGATTATGAATCCTCTGGTGAACCGATTGTAATTCGTGTTTACGGCTGCCCGGCGGAAGAGATCATGTCCGGAAAAATTATTATGGACGAACAGAATGTGTTCGATGACCTGTCCGTCGCAGTGACCTGGCATCCATTCGACCGCAACCGTGTCAGCAATGACATCTGGCAGGCACAGGACATTAAAAACTATACATTTCACGGAGTCAGCGCACATGCCTCCCGCTCACCGGAAAGCGGTCGCAGCGCCTTAGATGCTGCCGAGCTTATGAATATTGGCGTGAATTATCTCCGCGAACATGTAACAGATGACGTCCGCATGCATTATGCTTACATGGATAATGGTATTCCGGCAAATGTTGTACCTGACTTTGCAAAGACGAATTATTTTATCCGCTCTACCAAAAGAAGCTGCACGGAAGATGCAAGCAAACGCGTGGATGCATGTGCAAAAGGTGCAGCTATGATGACCGGAACAACTGTCGATATCGAATTAGTTGGAAGCTGCATGGAAATGAAAGTCAACCGTCCGCTAGTGGAAGTTTACTATGAAGCTATGACTCATATCCCGACACCTGAATATACAGATGCAGAACTGAATTTTGCAAAAGACATTTCAGAAAAGGCAGGACTTATGAACAATGGAAAATATTTTGCAGGACTTTATCCGCTGGAGGACACGCCAGTTCCACTTTCCATTGGAACCGATGCCTCCCAGGTCAGCCATACCGTTCCCCTCATCACCATCAGCGCTGCTACTATGTGCCACGGCACCGCACTTCACCACTGGGCAGCCAGAGAACAGGCCGGCATGAGTATTGGGCATAAAGGTATGCTTTATGCAGCCAGATGTATGGCAGAAGGTACAAAATTGTTGCTTTCTAAACCAGAATATTTACAGGCTGTGTGGGATTATCATAATGTTCCTCAAGACTAAATATGCACTTTCTGATAAGTATCTGGCATTATAGAAATGATACTCAGGCAAAAGTGTAAAGAAATTGCAAAAAAATTCATATTTGTGTAAAAAAATTCATTGTAACCCTCCTCGAATAGTGCTAAAATGAAAACTGTTTTTTAGCACTTATGATTGAGGAGGATTTTAATTTACAATGGAAAAGAAAAAACGCTTTAAAATGCCACATGCGTATGTCATTATTTTCATAATGACAGTCATCACTGCAATTCTGGCTAACATTATTCCAGCCGGTACATTTGACCGTGTCGAAGACGCTTCCGGTAACTCTGTTGTTGTCGCAGACAGTTTTCATCATGTCGATAAAATCGGCTGCAGCATTTTTGATATGTTCAAATCTTTCCAGATTGGATTTGAAGACAGTGCACAGATTATTTTCTTTATCATCTTTGCATATGCATTTGTATATGTACTTTTAAAAAATGGTACATTTGACGCACTGGTTGGTTCTGTACTTCGTAAAGTTGGTAACCGTATCGAACTGATCATTCCAGTATGTATGATTTTATTCGGACTTCTCGGTTCCACCATGGGAATGTTTGAAGAGACTTACGGACTGATTCCTGTGTTTATCTCCATCGCCATGGCACTCGGATACGATGCCATCGTCGGCGGCAGTGTCATTTACCTCGGTGTCGCAGTCGGATTTGCCGCTGCAACCATCAACCCATTTACTATTGGTATCGCCCAGGAAGTTGCAGGCGTGAAGATGTTCTCCGGTCTTGGTTACCGTATTCTTTGCTTTGTCGTATTCATGGGCATCAGTATCTGGTATGTATGGCGCTATGCACGTAGAATCCAGAAGGATCCGACCAAATCTTACCTTTACGGAGAAAAGATTGAGACGCTCGAATGTGCTTCCCGTGAGGAAATGATGGAGATCAAGATGACAACCACTCACAAACTGAGCTGTCTGTTATTCGTATTTACAATTGGTATGCTTCTTTACGGAACGATCAAACTTGGCTGGTACATCGACGAAATTGCAACCCTGTTTATTATTATGACAATTGTATCCGGACTTGTATCCAGATTTACACCAAGTGAGATTGCAGATATTTTTATCGAAGCAAGTAAGGAAATGATGTATGGTGCACTTCTTGTTGGTATCAGCCGAAGCATCGCTGTTATCATGGAAAATGCACAGATCATTGATACCGTTGTATACTGGCTCGCTACCATGCTCCAGCATTTCCGTGGTATGGCAAGTGCAATGGGTATGTTATTTGCTCAGAACATTATCAACTTCTTTATCCCAAGTGGTGCCGGACAGGCTCTGATCACAATGCCAATCCTTGCCCCAGTCGGAGAAATGGTTGGTGTCAGCCGTCAGGTCAGCGTCCTGGCTTACCAGTTTGGTGACGGATTCTCTAACATTTTCTGGCCAACAAGCGTATTTATGATGTGCGGAATCATGAGACTGCCAATTAACAAATGGTATAGATTCGTAACACCACTGTTCCTGATCATTTTCGCTGCTTCAATCGTATTACTCGGAGCTGCGGTAGTGATAGGATATTAGTTACCGTTAATAGCATAGAGTGAAATAATCTTTCCCAGGCACGCTCTCGCTACCTTCCGCTGGCAGCGGTACATAAGGCGCTAAAGAACACCGCCTAAGTACCGGCCGCGTCAGAGTACCCGTTTCAAGATTATTTCACTCTTTTATATTGCGGTAAACCGGAAGTATGAGTGTGAGTATGGCTGTGCAAAGCTTTCTTTTTAGGGCTTTTGTAAGTCTTGATAGAGAAATATGAAGCTGATATAAAATATTTTTTAAGGAGACTGTATAATGAATAAAGAAGAACTTTATCTTGCAGAGGATAATCTTGCTGCTGAGATTGAAGAGATTAGTGAGTTTGTGTTTAATCACGCGGAGCTTGGCAGTGAGGAATTTGAGTCCTGTAAGTATCTTGTTGAGAAATTAAAAGAGCATGGATTTACGGTAACTTGTCCGTATCTGGATCTTGATACTGCTTTTCGTGCAGAACTTTACTGTGGTGAGGGTCCGAAAGTTGCTGTGCTTCCGGAGTACGATGCGCTTCCGGGATATGGTCCGAACAAGGACGAGGTGGCCCACGCGTGCGGACATAACTGGATAGCCGCTTCCACACTCGGTGCTGCCCTGACTCTGGCAAAATTCAAAGATCAGATCAACGGAACGATTGTTGTCATCGGTGCCCCTGCCGAAGAGACAACCGGTGGTAAATGTGATATTGCCAACCGTGGCGGTTATGATGATATCGACGCTGCACTTCAGTTCCACTTAGGCGCTGAAAACAACATGAATATTATGACTCTGGCTATGGATTCCATCGAATTCCGATTCCACGGTACTGCATCTCATGCAGCCGCCTACCCGGAAAAAGGTGTCAATGCTCTGGACGCTGTAAACCTGATGTTTGCAGGAATCAATGCAATGCGCCAGCAGACAAGAAATGACGCCCGTGTAGCAGGGATCATAACTTCCGGTGGTGCTGCATGTAATATTATTCCTGATTACGCAGCATGCCAGTTCTACATTCGTGCAAAAGACCGCGCTTACTTGGAGGAGCTGACTCAGAAAGTCATTAATTGTGCAAAAGGCGCAGAGCTTATGACTGGTGCAAAACTGGAATACTTCAACTTCGAGAATTCTTATGATGACCTTGTATATCATGATGGACTTCGCGCCCTGATGCGTAAGAACTTAAATGATCTGGGGGTTACAGATTTCGTAAACAGTGATGAAGAAGCAAGTGGATCCAGTGACATTGGAAATGTATCTCATGTATGCCCGACCGTATACTGCGAGTTAGATACCGGTGCAAGGCCGAAAGTATTTGCACATCACGAGACATTTCTGAAATATGTACATGGAAAAATGGCACGCCATACACTTCATACCGCCACAAAAGCATTGGCAGCTACCGCGCTGGACGTATTCGAAAATCCGGACATTGTAAAGTAATTAAAGAATCGACTAAAAAAGGTCCACCGGACCTTTTTGTCGTATGCTTGGCAACAAAAAATCCTGTAGATATTATATATCATATACATATCTGCAGGATTTTTATATTTCTTATATTTCTTTTTTTCTATATCCTTAAAACTCTTCCACCGGCTTCTTATGTATCTTCATATGCAGCTTTCTTACTCCGCTGACAAGCTTTGTCAGATACCGGAACAATGGCTCTGTCGCAATAGAAAATACTACGAACAGCATAATGCATTTTGTGGACATTCCGGTAATCGCGAACAGCTTCGGCAGGAAAATGGAACAGCCTAAAAGTCCAATAACTGAACCTACCCATACACAGCCACGCAGCCAGTTGAATGGCTCACAGATTTTGAACAGAATCATAAATCCTACAATGGCAAGGAGCATCGTTCCTGCTGTGGAAATGTCTGTCTCTCCCAGTCCAAATGTCTGCCCAAAGACTGCCATGGCAGCTACCGCCAGTACGTCAGTCAGGCCGGCCGGCAGAGCTTTTAACACCACATTTGTCAGGAAATGTCCTTTGATCACATCTTTATTCGGCTGGAATGCCAGGAAGAATCCCGGAATTCCGATGGTAAACATGCTGATTAGCGAAATCTGTGACGGCTTTAATGGATAACTCATCATAAATACAACCGAGAACAGAGATAACAGGAATGAGAAAATGTTCTTTACCAGGAACAGACTGGCTGACCGCTGGATATTGTTGACCACTCGCCTTCCTTCCAATACAACTGACGGCATACATGCGAAGTTGGACTCCAGCAACACAACCTGTGCTGCCTGGCATGCCGCATCACTTCCCGATGCCATAGCTACACTGCAATCCGCATCCTTAAGTGCCAGCACATCGTTAACTCCGTCACCGGTCATAGCAACAGTCTTTCCCTGATCTTTCAATGCTTGAACAAACTGACGCTTCTGCCCCGGTGTCACACGCCCAAATACCGTATATTTTGCAATCGCATTTGCAATATCCTCATCTGTCTGAAGTGTCGTCGCATCAACATATTCCTCTGCATTTACAATACCGGCTTCTTTCGCGACCTCTGATACAGTCAGCGGATTATCACCGGAAATAACTTTGACTTCCACGCCCTGCTCTGCAAAGTATGCAAATGTCTCCGGTGCTTCTTTACGGATTGGATTTGCCAGAAGGACATATGCCATCGGCAGAACCTTTCCTGTCAATTTTCCGCCATCTAATGCTGCATCATAAGAGCCAAATACAAGTACACGATACCCTTTTCTTGCATACTCGCTGATATCCGGTTTGTAAGTATCATAATCCTCGCGGAGCACGAACTCCGGAGCTCCGATTACATAAGACTTCTCCCCGAACATGACTCCACTGTATTTTGTCACAGAAGTAAATGGAACAACCTTAGAGGCAGACTGTTCCGTCTTCTTTTTAAAATAATCCTTCAACGCCTCCATGGTGCTGTTATCGCTGCTCATGGCTCCCACAAAATCAGACAGAAGACCATTTAACTCCGGCATCTTCTCTGCATCATATTCCTTTGTCGGGATCATGTCTTTGACACTCATAGAATTCTCAGTAATCGTTCCTGTCTTATCCACACAAAGCACATTGACGCGAGCCAGCGTCTCAATACTCTTCATATCGTGAAGCAGAACTTTCTTATGAGCCAGTCTCATAGAACTGACAGCCAACGCCACACTTGCCAGCAGATATAATCCTTCCGGAATCATACCAAGAACTGCTGCCACCATGGAAACAATACTGTTTCGGAAGCTCTGAGCATTAAAGAAAAATCCTTGTACAAACAACGTAATACCAATCGGAATCAACGCAATACCGACAAATTTTACCAACTTATTCAGTGAGCGGATCATTTCCGACTGCTCGCCTTTCTTCATAGCCTTCGCTTCCAATGTCAGCTTGGAAATGTAAGAATCCACTCCGACTTTATCAAGACGGGCATGGCACTCTCCCGCTACCACAAAACTTCCGGACATAAGCTCCGCTCCCGGAGCTTTCGTAATCTCATCAGATTCACCAGTCAACAGTGATTCATTGACTCGCACTTCGCCGGATACTACAATTGCATCGGCACAGATCTGATTTCCCGCTTTGAATATTACAATATCATCCAGTACCAGTTCTTCTGAATCCACTAACGACTTTTTCCCGTCACGCACAACACTGGCATGCGGTGCATTTAACATGTTCAGCTTTTCCAATACATTTTTCGCACGAATCTCCTGCACAATACCAATTAATGTATTAAAAATAATGACTGGAAGAAATGTCAGATCACGAAATGAACCGACAAGACATAACAAAATTGCCAATACAAGAAAAATTAAGTTAAAGTAAGTACAGACATTTTCCCGGATAATTTCTTTCGTGGTCTGTGCCGGTGGTGCGACTGACACATTGCGCCAACCATCATCACGGTGCTGCTCCACCTGAGCCGCCGAAAGTCCCGCTTCGGGATCCGGATTATATCTCGGTGTCTCCCGGCGCTCTATCTCATAATCCTGCGGTTCTTCCAGAACCTCATGCTTTTTACGCAATGCCATAAATATTCCTCCTGTGTATCTGAAGCTTCAAGATATCTGCCCGTCATTTTCTGGCAAATCTTAGAATCTTTCATACAATATGAAAATTTTTCCTTTATGGTATTTATTATACATCGAAACCCTTTCCCAGACTATGAATTCTTTGTTAAAAAATTCTAAGTATCTCCTAAGAATCATTTGAAGCACCAGACGACACATTCTGAAATCATACACAATCACCGATACCAAAAAGGACTTTCTAAATCACTGATGGGGACGTAGCATTTTAACTTTTTGCTACATCCCCATTCATTATTGTCTTCGTTTTATTACTTTTAACCTTGTGAATTCTTCTCTTTCTTTTTCTTCCAGCGCGTTATTGATGCTGTAGACCAGATTCGTGTACATCGGTATAGTGATATTCTTCAGAGCATTGGCACGTTTCTGTGTCTTTTTGATGTTCGTTGCCAGACGATATGCTGAGTTCTCGACTTCAGCCAGCTTGATGGTCAGATTCTTTACCTTTCGGAATGCCTCCCTGGTGATATCCAGCGACTCGCCTGTATCTCCGAGTGAGTAAGTCAGGTCATTCTGCTTTTCATCATATTTGATATGTGGAATCTCTGTTCCCATAATACTTCTGGTCTGTATACGAATGGAATCTTCAATTGGTACAGTGAATGCGAATTCCTGTACCCTGCTGATCCCCATCTCAATATTAGCGCGCTGCAGGCACACATATGCCTGGGTAAATGTGGAATCTATCTCTTCCTGGATGCCTTTTGCCTCATCGATAAGTCCCATCAGTTCTTTAAGAAGTATATTTCGTTTTTTGTCCATCAGTTCATAGCCCTGATTGGCAAGTGCCAGCGAGTTTTTGGCAAGCATCAGATTTCCTTTGGTCGGAAATTCCCGTGGATCCATAGACTCCCTCCTTTCCCGTCAGTTACACTTTTATGCTTCTTCTTTCTTCGGATAATAGAAATCAATGAGTTTTGTATCAATTCGATCCAGTTCTTCTCTTGGAAGCAGTGCTAACAGTTCCCAGCCAAGATCCAGCGTCTCTTGAATGGTACGGTTCTCTGTTGTTCCTTGACCAATATAACGCTGTTCGAATTCGCGTCCGAACTCCAGATATTTCTTATCCAGTGGTGACAATTCATCTTCACCGATAACGGAGGCCAGGTTTCTTGCCTCTCCTACTTTTGCGTAGGAAGCAAATAACTGGTTCGCCAGCGCCTGGTGATCGTCTCGCGTATAGCCTTCTCCGATTCCGTCTTTCATCAGACGTGACAGTGACGGCAATACATTAATTGGCGGATAAACTGACTGTCCATAAAGATTGCGGTCCAGAACGATCTGACCTTCCGTAATATATCCGGTCAGGTCAGGAATCGGGTGCGTGATGTCGTCATTCGGCATGGTCAAGATCGGAAGCTGTGTCACCGATCCATTTGCCCCTTCCACAATTCCGGCACGCTCATAAATTGTTGCCAGTTCACTGTAAAGATAACCTGGATATCCTTTTCGTGACGGAATTTCTCCTCTTGAAGAGGATACCTCACGAAGTGCCTCTGCAAAAGAAGTCATGTCTGTCAAGATTACAAGAATATGCATGTTACACTCAAACGCCAGATATTCTGCCACAGTCAGTGCTACCTTTGGTGTGATCAGACGCTCTACGACAGGGTCATTTGCCAGGTTCAGGAACATACACACATGGTCGGATACTCCGTTCTCATCAAATGTCTTGCGGAAGAAATCTGCCACGTCATGCTTAACTCCCATAGCTCCAAACACAATTGCGAAATCTTCATCAGAATCACCGCCCAGAGAGGCCTGTTTTACAATCTGCGCTGCTAACTGGTCATGTGGAAGTCCGTTTCCTGAGAAAATTGGAAGCTTTTGTCCACGAATCAGTGTTGTCAGACCATCAATGGCTGAAATTCCTGTCTGGATATAGTTTCTTGGATACTCACGTCTGACCGGATTAAGCGGAAGTCCGTTGACATCACGTTTATCCTCGGAAATGAGTGGTCCCATATCATCGATCGGCTGTCCGATTCCGTTAAAGGTTCTTCCAAGCATTTCCGGTGATACAGTAACCTCCATCGGACGTCCCATCAATCTCGTATGTGTATTGTCCAGGGACATATTCTCGGTTCCTTCAAATACCTGAATGATTGCTTTGTCCTCATTCAGTTCCACAATACGTCCCATTTTCTTTGTTTTATGATCGACTACAAATTCCACGATTTCATCATAGAATGCGTCCTGAACTCCTTCTAGCACAACCAGAGGGCCTTCAACGCTGCTTAGTCCCAGATATTCTATTGCCATGATCTTGACCTCCTTCTATGCATTTTTCTCAATCACTGTATCGTAGAAACGGTCGATATCTACTTTGTACATATCTAATAATTGTAACTCGCCATTTGGCACATCGTATTTGATAGCGATAACTTTCTCAAAGATACCCTCTGCCTTCAAAACAGACATCGGCATACCTCTTGCCACCAGTTCTCTGCATTTCTTATAGAGATACAGAATAATATCCATCATACCGAACTGCTTCTTTAGAGATACACACGTATCGTCTTTGTGAAATGCGTTCTGCTGCAGGAATCCAAGGCGAATCACGCGGGCAATCTCCAATGTCAGCTTCTGATCATCCGGAAGTACATCACTACCGATCAGTTTTACAATCTCCATGAGACTGTTCTCCTGGTTCAGAATATTCATCAGACGGTTCCGATAGTCCACAAACTTTGGAGATACATTATCAGCATACCATGCACTTAAATCTGGTAAGTACTCGCTGTAACTGGTCAGCCAGTGGATTGCCGGGTAATGTCTTGCATATGCCAGAGACTTATCCAGTCCCCAGAAGCAACGGATAAATCGCTTCGTATTCTGTGTGACCGGCTCGGAGAAGTCTCCTCCCTGCGGAGATACTGCTCCAATGATTGTAACAGAACCTACAGCTCCATTTAATGTCTGCATCATACCGGCACGCTCATAGAATGCAGAAAGTCTGGATGCCAGATAAGCCGGGAATCCTTCCTCTGCCGGCATCTCTTCCAGACGTCCGGACAGCTCACGAAGAGCCTCTGCCCAACGGGATGTAGAATCCGCCATAATTGCGACATCATATCCCATGTCACGATAATACTCAGCCAGTGTAAGTCCTGTGTAAATAGATGCCTCACGGGCAGCTACCGGCATGTTGGATGTGTTGGCAATCAAAGTCGTTCTGTCCATCAGCGGATTCCCCGTTCTTGGGTCCACCAGTTCTGAGAACTCCTCCAGAACCTGTGTCATCTCATTTCCGCGCTCTCCGCATCCGATATATACAATAATGTCCGCATCGGACCATTTTGCAATCTGATGCTGGCTCATCGTCTTTCCTGTTCCGAATCCTCCCGGAATTGCAGCTGTTCCGCCTTTCGCCAGAGGGAACATAGTATCCATGACACGCTGTCCCGTCACAAGCGGAACTCTTGCAGAATAACGGTGATGCACCGGCCTTGGCACACGGATCGGCCATTTCTGCATCATGGAGAGTTCTTTTCTCTCCCCTTCTGTTGTCTCGATCACAACAAGTATATCATTGATATGATACTGTCCGTCAGGTACGACACTGACCACGATTCCTTCCACATCCGGCGGAACCATACATTTGTGCACGATCGCATGAGTCTCCGGAACTTCTGCAATGATTGCCCCTCCCTGGAGTGCGTCACCTTCTGCAACCGTCATGTGTGTATCCCACAACTTATCAAGATCCAGAGAATCTACACTGACACCTCTTGTAATAAATGCGCCATTACTTGCCTGTGCAATTTTTTCCAGCGGACGTTCAATTCCGTCGAAAATATTATTGATAATTCCAGGTGCGAGTATAACAGATACTGCTTCTCCGGTACCCTCCACAATCTCTCCCGGCTTCAGACCGGAAGTCTCCTCATATACCTGGATCGTCGTCCTGTCTTTGTCCAGCGAAATAACCTCTCCTACCAGACGTTCTTCTCCTACATAGACCATCTCGGACATCTTAAATCCGGTCCTGCCTTTCAGATAAATGACAGGGCCGTTAATTCCATATATTTTTCCAGTATGTTTAGCGTCCACTGCCCATACCTCCTCCAAATGCGAACTTCTGATATTCTCTCTCCAGCGCGCCCTTAAATGCATAATCTACCAGAATATTTCTCTCTGGAATGACTGCACGGATTCCACCGATAAAGTCTTCTTTGCTGATACTCAGTGTAAATCCTGTCTTCTCCTCCAGATACGCTTTCTTATCTGCGTCTGTCGGATTAACATAGATCGTCATCTCGCCGCGATCAGAATATGCTACCGCTTTTTCAATATATTTTACCAGAAGATCCTGATATTTTTCCGTCTTCATATATGCAGATAGTTTTTCTTCGACTTCTTTAAAAAGCTGCTTTTTCAGACGTTTCTGTGTCGCTCCAAGCTCTCGCTTAAGTTCCAGCGCAGCCTTTGAATTCGCCATACCAAGCTGCTGCTTCACGCTGGTCTTTTCAGCCTTGATCCTTGTGTCTGCCTGTATCAGTGCCTCTGCTTTATGTTGCTCGAAGACATGGATAAGCGCCTTCTTATGCTGTTCCACAATCGCATTTCCTTTGCTTCTCGCCTCCTGCATTGCAGATTCCTGCAGTCTTGTTATCTTCTCATCTACTGTCACACAATCACCTGCTTCCTATAGTTTTAATCCTATAGCCTCATTCACATACGATGTGATAAAGTCTTTTTTACGTCCGGTTCCGTGTCTGTCCGGAATCTCGATCAAAAGCGGCATGGTCCGCTGTAACTTAATCTCGTTGATAAGATCTGGAAACTCCCGTCCGAACCGCTCAGTCAGCAGAATGACACCAACTTCTTTGTCATTCATGGCATTTTCTAATTCCTCACGCAGTTCGTTTCTTTCATGTACAACGACTCCATCTACGCCCGCCAGTCTCAGTCCCGTCAGAGTATCGACATTATCACTGATCAGATACATTTTCATCTTATAATTTACCGAGGATCATGAAGGAGATGATCAGTCCATACAGACACACACCTTCTGCCAGTCCTACGAAGATCAGTGACTTACCAAGTGCGCCGGAGTCCTCGCTGATTGCTCCAAGAGCGGCACTTGCTGCACTTGCTACGGCAATACCGCCACCGACACAGGAAAGACCGGTTGACAGTGCGGCTGCGATATAACCAAATCCAGTTGCATTTGAAGCGGCTGCTGTTGTCTCTGCAGCGTATACCGGATCTCCGGAAAATAACATGATCGCTGCGATGGCAAATGCTCCAAAATAAAAGACAACATTTGCTCCAAGTGCACGTTTGTAACGTTTCTTACTTCTCTCTCCCTTAAGGAAATATCCAAATGGTACGATAATCCCAAGTACCAGTGCTGCCACCAGTAATAATTTTACAGTTAATGTCATGACTTCTTCCTCCTACTCGCTCTGTTTATGAAATGGTTTGAATTCTCTTCCTGTTCCTTTATAAAAACGGCTGAACATCTCGTAATATTCCAGACGCAGAACCTGGATACCAACTACCAGTCCTTCCAGTCCACAGACTATGATATTACCGATGACAAATATGATCCAGTTCGTGCTTCCCGCACTCGCTCCGGAGAGCATCAGTACAACTTCCATCATTGCCGCATGGCTCACTGCAAATGCTCCGATACGCACATAAGAAATGGTATTGGAGAAGTAGCTTAACATGGTCTCGAACAATTCAAAAAATGCCTGTACAAAGAACATGACCTTGCCGCCTTCCATTTTCTTATGACGTTTCTCTACCAGATTTCCAAGTGGCTCTTTAAATACAAAGAGGAGCACCGGAATTCCAAGGAAAATCACAAGCATTACATTTCCCGGAGTCTTGTGTCCGGTCATATAAAGTACTACTGTCAGTACCAGGAATCCATAAAATACAAGTCCTGCCACACCATTGGTGGAGAATAACATATTTTCCTTATCGTGGGCTTTCGCCGAATTGATAATATTGAAGATCATCACCAGAATATTCAGTGCCATACCAAATGCAATGGCAACGACGAATACGGTGTTAAGCTGCCCGATAAACGGCAGATTCGTCATTGCCGATACAGGCCTTAACCAACGGGCTTCAATAATATCTTCAAATCCAAATATGCTTCCGAACATAAATCCGAAGAACATGGAAAAAATACCTGCAATGGAAATAATTCCTGCCAGATTGATCTTCTTTGTCAGATACAGGATTCCGCCAATTGCAAAGAGGCAGAAGCCCTGGCCAAGATCTCCGAACATGGCTCCGAATATAAATGTATAGGTCAGTGCCACGAACATGGTCGGGTCCATCTCATCGTGAGCCGGAAGTCCATACATCTTGATAAACATTTCAAATGGTTTAAATATCTTCGGGTTCTCAAGCTTTGTCGGGGGATCACCAAAATACTGGTCACGCTCATCTTCAACCATGATACTGATCTTATCGTCATCCTGGGTCTCAGCAAGAAGCGCATCTACATCCTTTTCACTCATCCAGCCACATAAGATATAGAACTCATCCCTCTCATCCTCACTGGTCACTCTCGCTGCAAGTTTACGGATATCAAAGTTGTCCGCAAGCTCCTGCAGTCTCTTTCTCGCTCCCAGAAGCTTGGCTGCATTACGTTTCATAAATGCTGTAATCTTATCCTCATCTGCGTCAATATCTTTTTGCACTGCTTCAATATCCTGATCCAGCTTCTCACACGCTTCTTTAGGAGTTCCGATGTAAGCATCTGTCACGTCAATTCTCTCAAAGTGCAGTGCCCGGAATGTGTTATCCACTTTCGCAATATCCGCATTTGCCGCTATGTAACAGCCATAGACAAAACCTTTGTCTTTTCCAGCCTCCAGAAATATGGCATTCAGACTGTCGGCCAGATATTTTTCAAGACGTCTGTAATAGTCTAGCGAAATGCGTCCGAACCGTACCTGCATGTACTGATACTGCAATGCTTTATGAACATCCACTTTCAACGCAGAAAATGGTTTCAGGACATTTTCCTTTCCAAGCAATTCTTCCTTCTTGAGCTTCAGCCTTTCTCTGTCTTCCACAAGTCCCAGATAATCATGATTCAGATCCCGGATCAGCGCCAGCATATCATCCTTTGATCCTGACAGATCTGCCCGAATTTCCCCGTCCTCCGGCAGAAGCTGTGCGAACTGCTCTGCCTTTGCAAGCGGATCTCTGTACGGGTTCACTTCCACGAACGGCATGATATTTTCCGTCGTCTTAAGTTCTGTCACCGCATTTTCAATCTGCATCTCATATTTTGACAGATATTTCTCGCATACCCGGTCGATGTCATCTCTCGGACCGCTGATATTTAAGAATCTCATTTTTACAATCACTTGCTCTCACCTCCCAAGTATGTCAATATCTCCTGTCTGGTCAGTCCATAACGGATACACTCTAACGCTGTCGTCAGCTTGTCGATTTCCTGCTCCTTCAAGAATAAAAATGCGTGCATCGTTGCATCGGAATAAGGATCCTTCTGCCTGTCAGATATATAGAGATCCCGTAAAATATCTTTGATATTCTTTTCTATGGACTGCCCCTCTTTCATGTGGACATGTGTTCCATAGTAAGTATTCTCAATCTGCTTTTTCATCTCTTCCGCATTCGGTGCTTCCACGATTGCCTTAAATTCTTCCGTACTTAAATGAAAATGATATGGAAGCGTCAGTGCATAGATTTCTGCCGGAAGCATACGATAATACTGCTTCGCACGGTACACCCATTGAATGTTCATGAGATCCATCTTGATTCCCACATCTCTTGAAAAACGCTCTCTGGATTTTCCGGAGAATACCTTTCTTCCCCGCCTCCAGTAATTAGTAAAATAGTAAAGCTCCAGTGCCTGATCGTAGTCAAATAATGTCGCTGCCCCGGAATCCCGAATTGGTTTTAATGCTTCATAATACTCACTGCCCCGTAAGTTATCCACAAGTTCGTCGATATTTGTGGAAGTTATCAACTTATCAATAGAAAGTTTTGAGTATTTATCAAAAAATTCCTTCTTATAATCCAGGTCATAAGGCTTGTCATAATGGTTAAATACGATTCTCAGACAATAGTTGATCACACTGACTTCATACTTCTTCCAGTAAATCTTCAGAAATTTCTTCTGGTCGATTCCCGCAAACCGGAAGATTCTTGTGTAATCATTATACAGAGACTGATACAACATCTTCTCAATATCACCTCGATGAAGATGCGCCAGTTCCAACTGATCCATATAGACTGCGTAGGCCGGTTTCGTCTTCAGAAATTCCACCACCTGCACAACATCCGTAAAACCGGAAATAGTCTCATAGTCAGCCTGTGTAAGAAGCTTTGCCTGCATTGCGCGGATTTTCGTCGTAAGTCCGCTGTATGCCATCACATTGCCCATCGTTCTCTTCCTCGCTATATTTTTTTTGAAATGTCTGAAATTCTGATACCTGTGGTTTACTCCTCGCTTCACGCTCCCACTGGCATCTTATATTATACTTCTATTATATGACGCAAAATACCTTCTGCATAAACTGCATGAGCCATCTCATATTCCTTTTCCAATGTCTGAACTGCCTCGTGATTCTTCTCACGCTGACTCTTCAGAAGTTCATCGACCTGCCGCTTTCCATCTTCCCGGATTCTGGTAAGTTCTGCCTGCGTCTTCTCATCCAGTTCTTTATCAAACTGATCTCTCTGCGCCTGAATCTCCTGCTCAACCTGACTCTTATCTTCTTCTGCCTTCGCCACAATACTGCGCGCAGTGTTCTCAATATCATCCAGTCTTTCAATCACAGATTTCATAAGCCGCCCCCTTCTTGTTATCTGTCTGACCAAAGCCACATATCATCACAGAACTCTCTAAAAAACTCGCACTTTTTTAATGATTTCTCAAAAAATATACTGAAATTCTAACAGTTTTCTATAATACGAAATATTTTAGAAAATAGCCCTAAATCAGAACGTTTATACTTAACTATAGTCTCTAAATTGCACAATTGTCAAGTAAGTTGTGCCGATTTTTGTGTAATTTTTATACATATCCACCAAATCGTATGGATATTTCATTAGTAAAAATCACAAGACTATTTTTGTATATACTAAGCGGTTCGATTCATGTTGTATAACCGCAAGATACTCACCTTCTGCTCTTCCTGTGTATACAGTGTCTCCGAAATATGTTTTTTCACAACTTCAATATTTTTGATAATAATCTCTCCACATTTCAGCTCAATAGCCCCCTCTTCTTTCAGCTGTGCCAGTGCACGCTTTGCCTGAATTGCAGATATATTAACTGTGCTCGCCAGTTCTTCCTGTCCCAAAATTATTTACACAATTTTCTCACTTCTTCCACTGTCTTCTGTGCAATTGACGCAATCTGTTCTTCCGAAATCCCTGCCTTCCACATGGAACGAATCATTTCACTCTTACCTTCTTCTTTTCCAATCCGTTCGCCTTCTTCTCTTCCAATCCGCGTCGCATAATGGAGCTGTGCATACTTATCCCTTTTATACTTCAATCTCGTCTCATACTCCAGACGCTTCTTCTCGTCCGCACTGAGTCTGTCCAGTTCTTCATACGCTTCTCCAAAATACTCGTCCTGCTTTGCCATCTCTTTTAACTCCTTCCGGCTCTTTGCATTGAGAAATCGCATCCACCTTATGATTCCTTCTTCGTTCTGATCTTCCGGTGGTAACTTCCCCAATTCCAACACATGAATCTCCATGATATCTGTATAAATCTCTCCCGTTTTTGTATCGCAAAATGTAATTTTTCGATAGTACCTGTTATCCTCCGGGAAATGTACAAAATCCAGAATACTGACATGAATGCATTTCTGAATTTTGTCATAATCATCACCTTTATGAATCTGATCTGTGACCATCTTGCTTAAATAAAACACAATCCGTTTTTTCCAAAAATCAAATTCTGCCACCTGCATCTCAAAGTCTATCTGCGTGCCATCATGCATTTCAACTCGAACATCCAAAATTCCATATTTATCGTCTTCGTACTCTTTTCTGAGTATGGTCGGCAACAGTCTAGTCTCCTTGATTTCTTCTGGTCTTACTCCCAACAATGCTGCAATATTTCCTTTTCGCACCTTTTCATTTCTCATCAGTTCTTTGAAACAAAAATCTACGGTCGGAAGCATGATAAACTCGTCATCTGTACGGTTCTTTTGTACTTTAGTTTCTGTTCTTTTTGACATATACTCTCCTCTCCGACAACTTCCTATAGTCTGAGAAAAGATTATCTATAGATATTTTATCATATATTAATAGTATATTCCAGTTGGAAATGCTAATCTTCAAATAACATCCTGTGCCGCACCAGGTTCCCTTCCTAGCCTATATTCACTTGTCACACGTTCATCACTTTGGAATAACACCCGATACTCTGAGCCTCCGAAATGAATGAAATTAAATAGATACCTTTTGCAGATAACAAGAATCGCCATCTGCGTGACGTTAGAATAACACATATATGATAGTTTTGCAATAAATAAATCTGCAACTTTCGCACATAATAAAATCCATCTGCTGGTTTTCCAAACACCGTCCGGCTTTCCGAAAATTTCCGATACGCAAAATCCAGCCAACTGTTACTCAGATAATTGAGGAATTTGCAACATTTTGCGAGCATCATTAATCTGTAAGTGCACTGTCTGAGCCGCCCTTTGGCGAGTTTGCACGCACAGATTCAATAGATAGCGCAGCAAAATTTGTAAAAATTCATCATATCTGATGACAGCTGGCTGGATTATTATATTATGTCGAATTATCTAACACATTTTTACTGAGTTCTCAGCTCTGCTCCCATCTTCTTCTGCAGCTTCTTCATAACCTGATTTGCTACATTTTCAATCTCCTGGGAAGTCAGTGTCTTCTCATTAGATCCGATGGTCAGTCTGATTGTCACAGATTTCTTGCCCTGTGGGATTTGTTTTCCACGGTACTCATCTACGAAATCTGCTTTCTTAAGGAACTCGCTGGCTTTCTTCTTGCCAAGAATTGCCTCATGCATATCACTCCATACTGCATTGGAGTCAAAGAGCATGGAAATGTCATACTCGTTCTCCGGATATGCTGCAAGGTGAGTGAATTTATTGGTTCTGGAAATGAGTGGTTTCAGTTTCAGAACATCTAATTCAAAGAGCATTACGGACAAGTTCTTGATTCCGCAGTCCATAGATGCCTTCTTAGCCAGAAGTCCCATATCACCAATCTTCTCATCTCCACGGTAAATGTTGAGCCATACTACATTGTCAGCCCATACTGGTTTCTCTTCTTTTCTGAACTCAAATGCTGCCTGATGTGTATAACGTGGCATATACTCTAGAACACCTTTGGCTTCCTGGAAGAGTTCTTTTACGTCCTTAACTGAACTTGCAAATGCTCCGGCAATGTGGCGGCGCTGCTCTGGCAGTAACTCAGACTTGTCGTATGGTGAAGTATAGTTCGCATCATGGAATACCTGAGCTTCCTCAAAGATTGAGAAATCATTGAAGTAACGCTCATTCTTTGCAACTGCCTCGCAAATGTTCGGAAGCAGAGAAGCACGCAGGTAACTGAGATCCGGTGCCGGTGGTGTTGAAAGACGAAGCATTCCTTCTGTCGTCTGCATAATTGCATTCAGATATACATCATTTACCCAAGGATATGTGTAGATTTCCTGCATTCCACAACGAATTGCAAGGAACTCTTTCATATTTCTTACAAGATCCTGATCTTTCTGATTGATTGCACTGTCAAATGTTGTTGTAAATGATGTTGGCTCGAAATTGTCGTATCCATACATTCTGGCAACTTCTTCCATTACATCATCTTTAATGGAAATGTCACCTGTAGAACGCCATGTCGGAGCGATAACGTGCATGTCCTCACCATTGATCTGTACATCAAATCCAAGTTTTTCAAGCTTGCCCTGGATCTCATCATTTGTCAGATGCTTTCCAAGTCTCTTCTCAAGCCATACAAGGTTTACATCAATCTCAGCTCTCTTGAGTTTCTTTACATATTTATCACAGTAACCTGTCACTTTCATTTCCGGATACAGCTCTTTGAAATACTGCATGGAAAGTGCAAGTGCCTGGTCGCATCTCTCAGGATCGATAGCTTTTTCATATCTTGAAGAAGCTTCTGTACGGTTATCATAACGAAGTGCAGTTCTTCTGATTCCTGCTGCTTCAAAGTTTGCGACCTCAAGAATGACACGCTCTGTCTTAGGCAGGATAGAATCCTTTGCTCCACCCATAACACCAGCCAGTGCAACAGGTCCCTCGGAATCTGTAATTACAAGGTCATCTGTACAAAGAGAAAGCTCTTTGTCGTTCAGAAGAAGTAACTTCTCATTTTCTGCTGCATGTCTTACAACGATGTGATCAGAAATGTTATCTGCGTCAAATGCATGTGTCGGGTTACCAGTTGCGAGCATCACATAGTTTGTAATGTCAACCAATGCATTGATTGGACGCATACCAACCTTCCAGATTCTATTCTGCATCTGGTATGGCGCCTCTTTTACATTTACACCAGACATTTCTACACCGATATATCTTGGACATCTGTCTGGATCAGCAATCTCTACATTAAAATCAGACTGTACATCTGTCTCAAATGGCTTGATCTCAGCCAGTGGCAGATTATATAATGCTGCAATCTCGCGGGCGATACCATAGTGTCCCCACAGATCCGGTCTGTTTGTCATTGATTTGTTATCAATCTCAAGAAGAACATCGTTCAGGTCAAGGGCATCTGCCAGAGTTGTTCCTGCCGGTACATCAAATGCGGATAGGTCAAGAATCTCTGCTTCCTGAGATGCCGGGAAGAGATCTCCCAGTCCGATCTCGTCAGATGCACAGATCATTCCGTAGGAAGCCACGCCGCGAAGTTTAGACTTCTTGATCTCAACAGGCTCTCCCTCTCCATGCCAGCGGACAATTGCTCCCGGGCAGGATACGGCAACGCGCATACCTTTTTCCAGATTGATACCACCGCAGACGATGTCTTTGATTTCACCGTCACCGATGTCTACTTTGCAGACACGAAGTTTGTCTGCATTTGGATGTGGCTCGATATCCTCGATCACACCTACTACCATATGGTCAAAACGGTCTGCCAGGTACTCGACGTCCTCAACCTCAACAGTATCCATAGTCAGATCATATGCAAGCTGTTTCATATCCATATCTTCAGGGATATTTACAAAATCTTTAATCCATGATAATGATAATTTCATCTTTATTCTCCTCCGCTTATCTGAACTGTCTCAGGAATCTTAAATCTCCACTGTGGAACAATCTTACGTCATCTACGCCGTAACGCATCATGACCAGCCTGTCCAGACCAATGTTTACATAGAAACCTGTGTACTCATCCGGATCCAGTCCTGCTGCACGAAGTACATTTGGATGTGGTGATCCACCCGGCATAACCTCGATCCAGCCCACATGTTTACATACGCTGCAGCCTTTTCCGCCGCACACCTGACACTCCATGTCGATTTCAAATCCTGGCTCTACAAATGGGAAGAAACCGGAACGCATTCTTACCGGAACGTCTCTTCCGAATACTTTACTTAAAATGCTCTGAATCATAACTTTTCCGTCTGTGAACTTGATATCCTTATCCACGATCAGAGCCTCATACTGGAAAAATGCTCTCTCATGATGTGAATCTGTTGTCTCGTTACGATATACACGTCCCGGATATACAAAACGATACGGCGGTTTGTGTGTCTGCATATAACGGACACTTCCTCCTGTCAAATGTGGTCTCAGGCAAAGCTTTTCATTTGTGCTTCCACTGTCATGACCCTCCAGCCAGTATGTGTCCATACTCTCTCTTGCCGGATGATTCGGAGGGAAGTTCAGTTTATCAAATGCATATAACTCACTTGTGATGTCATCCTCCTGGAAAATCTCAAATCCCATAGAACGGAATGCATCGTTCAGGTCATAGCACATCTGTGTGATTGGGTGAAGTCCTCCGTTCGGCGGCAGGATTCCCGGTACAGAACAATCAAAGTCCGGTGAAACCTCAGAAGCTTTCAGCTTCAGCTCTGTTCTCTTAGAGTTGATCAGCTCTGTCACCTGATTCTTAGCCTGGTTGAGCACCTTTCCCATCTCCGGGCGAAGCGCTGCGTCAAGCTTCGGCATCTCCTTCATTAACATACTTAACGCACCCTGTTTTCCAACATATGCATTCTTCACATTCTGCAGTTCATTTTCATTTGCTGCTTCAGAAATCTTAGTTTTCACTTCTGATAAAATACTGTTGATTTTATCTTTCATCCTAATTCCCCTTTCTACTACTCTTTAAGTTCAGCGTCTCTTTTTATTTTAAGTTACTGTTCAGAGCTAACTTTCAAAATATTCCATATTTTGAAATTATGCTTAACTTTGGACGTAAACATTTTATTGAAAATAAAAAAAGCACCGCCACTTGTGATTAACAAGGGACGATGTTACTCGCGGTACCACCCTATTTCAGAGTCCTTATAACTCTGCACTCTTTTATGTGTATTCGATCTGCTACACGAACATCCAACTTAACGCACTTACTTTTGACAAATGCTTTTCATCAGAAGACTCCCATACTGAAATTTCCAAAAGGTTCGCGTGAAATGCTCTCAGCCGGTGACACTTCATCTCTGCTTCACTACATCTTCTGTACTTACATATGTTCATTGTCTATAATCAAAAATATTATTGCATAAATACATACATTTGTCAACGACGTGATTTTCTTGACAGTTTTGAAAAATTTCCTTTACCTTTCAAAACTGGAAGGCTGACTTGAAAAAGTAAATTCCAGTGCAAGAGTAAATTCCATCGTGATTTAAATTTTGTTGATTTAACGAGAGATTTTTGAACTAAATCTCTCGTTTTCTGCTATAATTAATGCAACTTATCGAAATTTTCTCGATTTCAAGGCATGCTAAATGGGCTACTGGAATTCGGTGTGCTAGACTAAATTCCACCAGCCACATCTTAAAAATGTGAAAAGTTTACATCCAGTCTGACAGCAGATTTCGATTAGTTTTATTAACGGTTAAAGCGTATCAGCTTATTTAAACTAATAACAGACTTAATTTTATACTGTCAGAAAATTATAATGAAACTTAGAAAACAACTCAAAATCTCCCGAAAGGAGCCGATACCCATGAAAAAATCCGCTGACAAACTGGCAATTGCATATGTAATTATATTATCTCTGATTCCGGTACTTGCTCTTCCGAATCTTATATTCCAGAGCCATGTACTCGATGCGATTCCATATGATGCCTCCGCTCTCACTACGGAATTAGGATTTTTTCTGTCAAACCTGCCTGCTATTATTTACATTATGGTGCTTTATATTCTTGGAATCCTAAATATCTGGAAATCTTTTTCTTCCTATGAGGAAGGTGATTCCACTGCTCTTATAAACCGCATGCTCATACATAAGTACGGGCTTGTTGCGTTTTTCCTATACGACTTTATTCTGCTGTTCACCCTATATTTTTTCGCAGGTGCAGCACTGACATTCATGACCGGAGGTCTGATTATACCACTTATGCTCCCAATCATGAGTGTTATGATATTTTTCACTGTCATCGGATTCTGGCTCACAATCCTTCCGGGCTCATTTTACGCCCTGCAGGTAATCCGCATGACTTATAAAGCCGGAAAAATCAGCCTCGGAACGGCCATCCTGCATGGTATCCTGCAGCTCTTCTTCCTGACAGATGTCTTAAGCGCCATGTACCTTGCAACCGTAAAATGGAAGCGCGCAAAGAAAAGCTCTATCGTAGTCGGAATTGTATATATTGTATGTGCAATTGGAACCGTTGTACTGGCAGTAGCAACCATTAAAGAATTTCAGGGGCTATAAGCTCCCTGGCCTGCTCCTCATTCTTTGCTTCTACGAAGACATCAATACCGTAAAGTCCAAATCCCGCCGTACTATACACGGAAACTCCGTCTCCCGATTCCTGAGAAAACACAGCGATTCTGCTCTCTTTTGACATTTCCGCATTTTTTATTTTGCAGTTTTACCACGTTTCCGCATTTTTTATACAAATAATTAACTCACTCTTGATTCCATTTAGTTCAATCACATTGTCCGCCTTCGGTGTATCAAACCGCTCTGCCCTCTGCCCAGCCTTCTCATAGGAAATGCTTGTTCCGATACCTTTTGCAACAGCCTGGAAAACCACCTTTTCTGGAATATGTATTTTAGATGTCGCAGACACCTGATTAATTGCAATCTCGCCGTTCAGTGAATCACACATAATCTCCATATCAAGATTACAGTCAACCTCCACCGAACCGACAACATTTTCTAGAATCAAATTCGTTGTCTTCACACCAAGTTCTATATTTTCACATTCTATGGAACGGATTTCTACCCTTTCCGCATGAGCTTCACACTCAATCTTATCCACATACTGCACCGGAATCTGCACGAAAATATCAATTTCACTCTTTGCCATTGCTTCCGTGGTACCATTCTTCCGTTTTACATCTACATCAATCCGTTTCCGGATATCATCAATCTTTACCTTAAAATCATTCTGAAGCGTTGAAAATGTATTGGAACCCAGACGAACCTGAATTTTCTCGCCCTCATATCCAACCAGAACAAGCTGCTTCGCCCCTCCTAGCTTCATATCATAACGCTTCGATTCATCAACATCATACTCCGTAACACTCTCATACAAGTACTCTGTCTCCGGTAGCTTTTTTGAACCGCTTTCATTTGAAAGTAAATCGTCTATGGAAATGTTAAACAGAGTAGAAATCGCCATTATATTTTCAATATCCGGAATCCCCACTCCCGTCTCCCATTTTGTAACCGCCTGTCTCGATACACCAAGCTTCTCCGCCAGCTGCTCCTGTGACATACCAGCCTGCTTGCGAAGCATCTTCAAATTTTCTGCAAAAGTCATATCCACAATCTCCTTGTCTTTTTTAGACTCGCAGGGAATCCACAATCCCCAAATGTCCTATAACATAACACAGTATAAAAAACTGCACTTTCCATCACAAGCACACAAAGATATCATCAAAACATTTTTCTGCTACTTTGCGTAGCATTTCTCTTGTTTCCCTATTTTACCACATTCACACAAAAAAAGTACAGCCCACTGCTTCTCAGATGATTGATGTAATTTCCAGCATTTTGCGAGCATCATTAAATCTGGGAGTGCACTGTCTGAGCCGTTCCTCAGGCGAGTTTGCACGTACAGATTTTAATAGATAGCGCAGCAAAATCTGCGAAATTCATCACATCTGAAAACAATGAACTGTACTTCTTTTTATTGTATCTACATGATGCCCACGGATTGCTCCGTGCTTTGCACTCCCACAATCCTACCCAATATTCGAATATCGTGTGGCTTGCGCCCCACTTTTATTCTCATATTGGGGCGGGTCACTAAGTCATATAAGCATTTATGTGCAAGCACAACATGCTTATTGACTTTTGACCCTGGCATCATTATATTCTCGTATTCTTCTCCCTTGACACCTTCAACCGGTTCATGGCTCTTGCCAGTGAAGCTTTCGTGTGATAGTATTCCTGGATACTCTGCTTCTGACGAAGTTTTTCTTCCATGACTTCACGCCGTTCTTCTGCTCTTCTGGCGTCAATTTCTTCCGGTTTTTCAGCGGTCTGTACCAGCATGGTAACACGGTTGTTAACAACCTCAAGGAATCCGGTTCCAACGGCAAGTGTCTCCCACGTTCCGTCTTCCAGCTGCATCTTCGCTTCACCGACTTCGATTGCTATGACCATGTTCTCATGATCTGCCAGAATTCCCATCTGACCGCCGTCGGCTGCAGGTACGATCACCTTCTGGCATCGTCCGTTATACGCCACGCGGTCACTGGCTATGACTTTCAACCAAAATGTTTTCATAGTTTACGCACCTCTTACTCTCCGTCTTTCAGTGTCTTTGCTTTCTCGATAACTTCGTCAATCGTTCCGACATTGAAGAAGGCTGCCTCCGGATATTCATCCATTTCTCCGTCGATGATCATTTTGAATCCACGGATTGTCTCTTTCAGTGGTACATATTTTCCAGGAATTCCTGTAAATGTCTCAGCTACGAAGAATGGCTGTGACAGGAATTTCTGAATCTTTCTTGCTCTCATAACCGTTGCTTTATCTTCATCGGACAGCTCTTCCATACCAAGAATGGCGATGATGTCCTGAAGTTCTTTGTACTTCTGAAGAATCTCTGTTACCTGGTTGGCTACTTTATAATGCTCTTCACCTACGATGTCTGCCTCCAGGATACGTGAGTTAGACTCCAGCGGATCAACAGCCGGGTAAATTCCCTGCTCAACGACCTTACGTGAAAGTACGGTTGTTGCATCCAGATGTGCAAATGTTGTTGCCGGTGCAGGGTCTGTTAAGTCGTCGGCCGGTACATAGACTGCCTGAACGGACGTGACAGAACCATTCTTTGTAGAAGCAATACGCTCCTGTAATTCACCCATTTCTGTTGCCAGTGTCGGCTGATAACCTACGGCTGATGGCATACGTCCAAGCAGGGCGGAAACTTCAGATCCAGCCTGTGTGAATCGGAAAATGTTATCAATAAAGAGCAACACGTTCTGATGTTCTTTGTCACGGAAATACTCAGCCATTGTAAGTCCTGTCTCAGCGACACGCATACGAGCTCCAGGCGGCTCGTTCATCTGACCAAATACCAAAGCTGTCTTCTCAAGTACGCCAGACGCTTTCATCTCTGTCCAGAGGTCATTTCCTTCACGGGAACGCTCTCCGACACCTGTAAAGATAGAATATCCACCATGCTCTGTTGCTACATTTCGGATCAGCTCCTGAATCAGTACAGTCTTACCAACTCCGGCTCCTCCGAACAGACCAATCTTACCACCTTTTGCATATGGTGCAAGAAGGTCGATGACCTTGATACCTGTCTCAAGGATCTCGACAGCAGGACTCTGCTCTTCAAATGTAGGCGCCTGTCTGTGGATTTCCCAGCGCTCTGCATCTTTCTCTATTTCTTTTCCATCATCGATGGTCTGACCAAGCACATTGAACAGACGTCCAAGTGTCTGATCTCCAACTGGAACTTTGATACCGCTTCCAGTTGCACGGACTTCCATATCTTTGTGAAGTCCTTCACTTGCAGCCAGCATCAGACAACGTACTTCGCTGTTTCCCAGATGCTGTGCAACTTCCATAATACAAGTCTTGTCTCCGTTATCTACCTCAAGGGCATCTTTGATATTCGGAAGCTCTCCGTCTTCAAATAAAACATCGACAACAGGACCCATGACCTGTACAATTCGTCCTTTATTCATATCTGTTCTCACTTCCTTTTCCGTTTCTGTGCCTTCGCACCTGCGCATACCTCTGTGATCTCCTGCGTAATGGCTGCCTGTCTTGCCCGGTTATAAGCAATAGACAAATCTTTGATAATTGCCTCAGCACTGTCTGTCGCTGACTTCATAGCCGTCATTCTGGCATTATGCTCACTTGCATACGCCTCGACCAGACAACCGTAAATCATTCCGGTTACATAATTCGGTACGATATTGTCCATGACGCTCTCGACAGACGGATATAACTGAATCGCCTCACGCCTTAAATTTGCCGGAATGCTGTCCTCTCCGAATGCACTTCTCTCAAGCGGAAGCAGCTTTACAGTCTCCACCTCAGATACCATAGAATTCTCCATTCGCGTATAGACAGCATACACTTCGTCCAGCTCGCCATTATTAAACTGTTCCATCAATGTCTCAGAAATAATTCTGGCTCTGCTCAGGTTCGGTTTCTGCACAGTATATTGGAAATTTTGTTCAATCTCATGTCCCTGACTTACAAAATAATGTCTTCCAAGCTCACCTACGACAAACAATTTGTGGTGTCCCGGCATTTTCATGATTTCCTCTTCTGCTTTTTCTACATTGTGATTGTAAGCTCCTGCCAGTCCTTTATCACCGGTAATAACTACAGATCCGATTTTCCGTTCTTCTTTCGGAATTTCTTCCCTACTGTCAAAATACTGGTTGCTCACTTCCGGCATATGACGCAGGATTCTGGCAATCTCAGCCTGCAATTTATAAAAATACGGCTCTGCATCTGCCAGTTTTTTTCTGGCCTGACGCATTTTTGTAGAAGAGATCAGGTACATGGCATTGGTGATTTTCATCGTATCTTTTACACTGTTAATTCGTGTCTGTATTTCTCTGATATTTGCCATACATTAACACCTGCTCTTTTTGAATTCCTCTGCAATCTCCACGATCTTCTGGGACAACTCTTTAGACAGATCCTTTGTCTCCTCAATTTCTCTTGCGATTTCCGGATGCGCACTTGCAAAGTAACTTAACATATCCATCTGGAATCCTTTTACTTTTGCAGTTGGAATTCCAAGCATGACTTTATGTCTTGCAGCACAAAGTGTAATAACTTTATCTGCCAGTGACATTGGTTTTCCAAGCGGCTGCTTCAGAAGCTCCATCAGTCCGCTGCCATATTCCAGCTGTTCTTTCGTTGCATCATCAAGGTCTGAACTGAACTGTGTGAAGACTTCCATCTCACGATACTGGGCCAGATCGATACGAAGACTTCCTGCTGCCTTCTTCATAGCCTTTGTCTGTGCATCTCCACCTACACGAGATACAGACAATCCTACGTTGACCGCCGGACGCATTCCTGAGAAGAACAAACTGCTTTCCAGGAAAATCTGTCCATCTGTGATGGAAATAACGTTTGTCGGAATATATGCAGATACATCTCCGGCCTGTGTCTCGATGATTGGGAGAGCCGTGATAGATCCGCCACCTTTTTCCTCACTCAGACGGCTGGAACGCTCCAGAAGTCTTGAATGCAGATAGAATACGTCTCCAGGATAAGCCTCACGTCCAGGAGATCTTCCAAGTAACAGTGACAATGCACGGTACGCAACTGCGTGTTTGGAAAGATCATCATAAACAATCAGTACATCTTTTCCTTTGTACATAAAATACTCTGCCAGTGCAGTTCCCGCATAAGGAGCAATGTACTGAAGCGGCGCACAGTCGCTTGCTGTTGATGCTAATACGATGGTGTGATCCATAGCTCCTGATGTCTTAAATGTATTTACAACTTTTGAAATCGTTGATGCCTTCTGACCGATGGCAACATAGATACAGATCACTCCGTTTCCATTCTGGTTCAAAATTGTATCTGTTGCGATAGATGTCTTACCAGTCTGTCTGTCACCGATGATCAGCTCTCTCTGTCCACGTCCGATCGGGAACATGGAATCAATAGAAAGGATTCCTGTCTCCATAGGAACGCTGACGGATTTTCTGTCAATGATTCCAGGTGCTTCATTTTCAATCGGGCGATAATCATCTGCCTCAATCTCTCCGGCACCGTCGATTGGTGCACCAAGGGCATTGATAACTCTTCCGATAAATTTATCTCCTACCGGGATTCCGGCTTTTTTCTTTGTACGTGCAACCTTTGTTCCTTCTTTGATTCCTGTATCTGATCCAAATAAGATACATCCGATCTCGTCTTTCTGGATATCCTGTACCATACCCTTCAGACCATTTTCGAAGGTAACGATCTCGCCGTACATTGCATGATCGATTCCGTAAATGGTAGCGATTCCGTCTCCGACTGTTACAACAGTTCCGACTTCGCTGTCTTTACTGATCTCATCAAAATTCTCTATTTCACTTTTCAGAATTGAAATAATTTCATCTGAATTGATTGAACTCACTTACGTTCACCTCCAGGTCAATTTTTGTTCTAACCGGTTCATTCTTCCACGAATGCTCCAGTCATATTCATCACTGCCCGCTCTCAGGATAAATCCTCCAAGCAGTGACGGGTCTTTTTCGACCTCCAGATTTACCTTCGATTTATGATATTTATCCATAATAAATGTTTTCATCTTCTCAGCCTGCTCTTCGTCTGGCTCGTCTACACATATTAAAGTCGCAGTCATAACTTGCTGCTGCTCCTCACAATATTTATCATAGCTTTCGAAAATGTCCCAAAGCATGCCCATTCTCTGGTTCTCGCATGTTACCTTCAGGAAATTACAAATAGACTTTGGAAATATCTGTTCGATAACACTGTATTTGTTCTTTGCCGTAATTACCGGATTTAACAGTACTTCATATACTTCCGGTACCTGACAGAAGATTTCTTTTGTTTTCTCAATATCTGCTTTCGGAATTTCCAGTTCGTACAGAACTCTTGCATAGCGCTTCGCTGCCGGCTGAACGAACTTTACTGTATTACTCGTCTTTGCCGTCATGAGCGTCACCTACGCTTTCCAAAAACTGATCATAAATCGCCTGATTTCCTTGTTTTCTTGTCTCTTCATCTACAATCTTTCTGGCTGCCTGCATTGCAAGTCCTGCAATCTGTGTCTCAACGCCATCCAGTGCCTGCTTTCGCTCAGTCTCGATGGTCTTTCTGGCACGTTCGATCGTGGCATCTGCTCTTCTGTCCGCATCTGCAAGAATCTCATCTGACTGTCTCTTAGCCTCTACACGGGCATTTTCAACGATTTTAACCGACTCCTCTTTTGCACCGGAAAGAGCTGACTCATACTCTTTTTTCAGAGCCTCTGCCTCTTCCTGTCTGTCACTTGCATTTTTCAGTCCGTCGGCAATCATCTGCTCACGCTTTTCCATGATCCCCATAACTGGTTTGAACAGGAATTTCTTCAGTAATAGATAAAAGACTACAAGGTTTATTATGGTCCAGAGAAGGCTCAAATCTACTTTTATCACCTTTTCCCACCTGCCTTTCTTCTTTTCTCCTGCTTCTTTACGAACTGCTAATTATTTCAGCATCAGGATAATCAGAAGACCGATGATAAATCCATAAATAGCTGTTGCCTCTGCAAGGGCACAACCAAGAATCAGGTTCTTGCTGATCTTTGACTCAGCCTCTGGCTGTCTTGCGATAGCGTCTACTGCCTTGCTTGTTGCAAGACCAATACCAATACCTGCTCCTAAACCTGTTAAAACTGCGATACCTGCTCCAATTGCTACTAACATAATCTTAATCTCCTTTTCTTCTTGTCTAAAAATGTTTTCTTAAATCCCTTTTAAGTCTGTTCGTCTTATCTTCCGGCTTTACTCCTGTTCCTCATTCATGAACAGCGCCGTCAGAAATACAAATACATAAGCCTGTAAGAATCCATCAAATATATCAAAATAAAAACTAAACGGGATTGGTATAATCGCCGGAGCTACTATTTTTAAAAGCTCCATGATTACAAATGCTCCCAGTACATTACCGAACAGTCGCATGCACAAGGACAATGGACGGATTACAATCTCCAGTACCATGATCGGTGCGACGAACGGAACCGGCTTTGCAAAATGTTTGACCCAGTGTTTTAATCCGTTTTTATGTATTCCGGAATACTCAATCAGACACATACTCATAACAGCCAGCGCTATTGTGACATTCAGATCCTTTGTCGGCGGTTTAAACCCAAACAATCCAATGATATTGGCAATTCCGATATAGATCAGCACCGTGATAAGATATGGGATATATCTTCGGTTTTCTTTGCCCATAACATCTTCAAAGAAGTCCACTCCTTTTCCGATTGCGGATTCCAATAAAAGCTGAGCTTTCCCCGGATTCTCTACACTGAGATTCCTTACGAATATGACACACAGCAGTACAACTACAGCCATAATGATCCATGTGACCGCCACGGACTCACTAATCTTAATTCCCCCGAATAACGGAATAGTAAATGCTGTATCACAATTCAGCTCTTCCAACAGACTCTCTGTTAATTTCTCCGTATGACTCCCTCCCTTTCTTCTTCAAATTTCGTGATTACTTTACTCTCCTGTTTTTTAAATGTCAATCATTTCTTTTTTTCTTAACAATTACTTTATTTGACAATTTTTTAAGCATATTCTCTTATTTGAGTTTTTTCATTTGTCCAAAATTTAGTCACTTTCCTCCCGTTTTTATATACCTTCTCCTTAATATGTTGAAAATTTGCACAAATTATTTGTGTTTTTCAGAAAAATTTTAGTCGTTACGCATATTCCTTTCGGCAATATGATATAGATATGGTTGCTATACACCATTGAGTTTGACTTTTTTTGCCAAAGCCTGTAAACTAAGGCAAGGCAAGAATCTCCCGGATTTGGGAAGTTTGCAAATAAAGAAATACAACAAATAAGGAGATCATATATGCGACTTAGAAATATACCCCGCGCCGAAGGCGTGTTAAAAGAGTGCAGTCAGGTTATCGAGACTCCGGAAGAATTCCGTGGTCACTGGGCATCTGATGTATTCCAGAATGACTACCCGGTCCACATTGAAATCGGCATGGGAAAAGGCCGTTTTCTCATGGCACTGGCTCAGAAAAATCCACAGATCAACTACATCGGAATCGAGCGCTACACAAGCGTCCTTCTCCGTGCTGTGGAAAAGTTAAACATATATATAGAAGAAAACGAAAGCACTCTGCCAAACATTCGCTTCATTTGTATGGACGCACAGGACATAGTAAATGTGTTCGCTGAAAATGAAGTTGACCGGATCTATCTGAACTTCTCCGACCCATGGCCGAAAGCCCGCCATGCAAGAAGGCGCCTCACGTCACCGGATTTTTTTGCACGTTACGACAAGGTGCTTGTCCAGGACGGACAGGTCGAATTCAAGACAGATAACCGTGATCTTTTTGATTTTTCCGTTGAGTCTTTAGGGGAATCCGAAACATGGGGCATTTCCGAATGTACTTATGACCTGCACCATGATGAAATTATGAACGTTGGAAATATTATGACAGAATATGAAGAGAAATTTTCATCCATGGATCACCCGATTTGCAAGCTCATTGCTAAAAGAAGATGTCTGCTGTGACTTTCTTAGCGCTACAGCGCATATATTATTAATGAGAAAGCCTTCGGAGTCTGTTCGCCATGAGCCGAAATTGTCATAACAAAAAAAACTTCCGACAAAAGTTTTTTGAATACACTTATCGAAATCGGTGTCTGCACAGGTGGATCAATTGTTTCAGGAAATCCCTGAAAGAAGTATATGATATTCTGAACCACGGTTCTGACTGCCGAAGGCACTGATCAGAAAGGTTGATTTGATGTTACATTTAACTGCAAAAAATTTTCAAATAGAAGTAAAAGATACCTCTCTCCCGGTCGTCGTTATGTTCTACGCTATCTGGTGCGGGAAATGTGCCATGATGAAGCCGGTCGTGGAGGATCTCGAAAAGAAATACGCCGGAAAGATCAAGTTCTGCGAAGTCGAAATTGAAGAATCTGCAGTACTCGCCGCAGAATACGCTCCGGAAATCGTCCCGACATTTGTTCTCTTCAAAGATAAAAAGACAGTCAGTGTCATGGGTGGAATGGTGGATGAACACACATTTGAATCCAGAATGCTGGAAATCCTGTCTTAGTCCACAGATGTACACAAGCCGTAACATAATCTTTCGAAATAGTTAAGAATTTTTTACTTTTTACTTTTACACAAGTATGCTATTATTGGAGGTACAGAAAGGAGATGTGGCGTCTGACACCACAGGATAATTATGAGTATGAAAAAATTAAAAAGGGTTCTGCCGTTTAGCCTGGCAATAATTCTGGCATCTGTAAGCCTGCCGGTAACTGCCCTGGCTGACAGCGCAAAAGTAGTCACTCTCGGAGCGAACTTATCCGACGAGCAGAAAGCTTCTATGTACAAATACTTCGGTACTTCCGCCGATCAGGTAGACACGATCGAAGTCACGAACACAGACGAAAGAAAATATATGGAAGGGATCGCGACCGAATCCCAGATTGGTACAAGAACATATAGCTGTTCTTATGTTGAGCCGACAGACAGCGGCGGAATTCAGGTAAAAGTCGCAAACCTGACATTTGTAACAAGTTCTATGATCGCCAGTACACTTTTGACTTCCGGCGTTGAGAACTGTAACGTTGTTGCCGGATCTCCAATTGAAGTATCCGGAACCGGTGCACTGACAGGTATTATGATGGCTTACGAAAAAGCCAGTGGAAAAGAACTTTCCGAAGACCAGAAAGCAACTGCAACAGAAGAGCTGGTAACAACCGGTGACCTCGCCAAGGATCTCGGTCAGGATACAGCATCTGATCTGATCAACGATGTCAAAGAATCCGTTATTGAAGACAAACTGACTGATCCGTCCGATATTCAGGACGCGATTTCTGACGCAGCCGATAAGCAGGGAATTACACTGACCGATGACCAGCTTGCGAAAATCACAAGTCTGATGGAATCTATTTCCCAGTACGACTACGATGTCAAAGCACTGAAAAAGACTCTCGACAACCTGGACGGGAAATCCGGAGGATTCTTCAGCAACCTGTGGTCCTCCATCAAAGGCTTCTTTGGCGGAGATAGTTCTGGAGGTGGAATTATTAACAATACGGATGATGCAGCACTCGGAAATGATGCAATCATCGACAGCACATTAGATGCCGTAAAAAGCAAAGCAAACGATGCCGTAAATCAGGCAAAAGACGAAGGTCTCTGGGATAAAATCGTAGGATTTTTCAAGGATCTGTTCGGAGGCGATGATACCGAAAACTCCGATAATACAGATAGCACTGACGCAGTCGAAGAAAATACGGACAACAACACCGATACAGGCAGCACCGACAACAATGCTGATAACGACACTTCTACAAACGCAGAATAAAATTAATTCATAACTTTAGCAGGGAGATGGAATACTCAAATTCCATCTCCCTGTTTCTCTTCCACACCTCCCGGCGTAAATCACATAATAAAAGTGGCACCAGGCGGTGATAAAATCATTGAGTGATTCTCGCTATATTTTCGAGCTGACCTCTCTTATTATATATTTTAAAATTCAAAAACTGCTACCCCATACGGCGGCAATTTGTATCCAAATGAATATGGTCTTCCATCACATTCTTTCTTCACGGCATGATAAATATTCTGTCTCTTCTCGCCATTTCCGCCATATTTCACATCGTCACTGTTCAGAATCAGCTTATACTGCTTCTTTCTAGGAACGCCTACACGGTAGTCTTCTCTTTCCATCGGTGTGAAGTTGATCACGAACAGAAGGTTATGCTTTCCATCTTTAGAATGGCGGATAAAGCTGTAAATGCTTCTGTATGCATCATCTGCATTAACCCACTCGAATCCTTCCCATGACTGATCCAGTTCATAAAGCGCCTGTTTCTTTTTATACATGTGGAGTAGATCACGCATCCATGACTGAATTGCCTGATGCTCCGGCTCCTCCAACAGATACCAGTCCAGTTCACGTTCCTCTGACCACTCGCGAAGCTGTGCAAAATCCTGTCCCATGAACAACAATTTCTTTCCGGCGTGTCCCATCATAAATGCATATCCTGCTTTCAGGTTCGCATATTTATCAAATCCAAGTCCCGGCATCTTATTGATCATGGAACATTTCAAATGGACAACCTCATCATGCGACAGTACGAGAATGTAATCTTCGCTGTACGCATAACTCATGGCAAATGTCATCATATGATGATTGTCTTTTCTGAAATACGGATCCAGCTTCATATATTCCGTAAAATCGTGCATCCACCCCATATTCCACTTAAGGCTAAATCCAAGACCTCCGTCTTCTACATCTCCGGTTACCTTCGGCCATGCCGTAGACTCTTCCGCTATCATAAGTGCCCCCGGATTTCTTCCAAGTACAACTGTGTTCAGATGCTTGAAGAAATCTACTGCCTCCAGGTTCTCATTACCTCCATACTGGTTCGGAACCCATTCTCCGTCTTTCTTTCCATAATCCAGGTACAGCATAGAAGCAACTGCATCAACGCGAAGTCCATCAATATGGAAGTGCTCCACCCAGAAAAGTGCATTGGCAATCAGGAAGTTCCTTACCTCATTCTTGCCAAGATCAAATATCTTCGTCCCCCAGTCCGGATGCTCCCCTTTTCTTGGATCTGCATACTCGTAAGTTGCTGTTCCGTCAAACTCGGCAAGTCCATGCTCGTCCTTAGGAAAATGTGCCGGAACCCAGTCCATAATGACACCGATTCCATTTCTATGCAGATAATTAATCATCCACGCAAAATCTTCCGGTGTTCCATAACGGCTTGTCGGCGCATAATATCCTGTCACCTGATATCCCCATGATCCATCAAATGGGTGTTCTGCGATTCCCATGATCTCCACATGCGTATATCCCATATCTTTCATATACTTTGTGATTTCTTTTGCGAACTCACGATAAGTATAGAATCCCTCGTCCTCTGTGCCTGGGTGTCTCTTCCAGGAACCCATATGAACCTCATATACAGACATTGGTTCTTTTTTGTGATTCCATTTTTCACGTGCAGCCATCCAGGAACTATCGGTCCATTTCAAATTTTCAATATTCGTTATTCTTGACGCTGTACCCGGACGAAGTTCTGCATAATTGGCATACGGATCCGCCTTCATATGATACTCCCCCGTAATCGTCTCAATGCAGAACTTATACATCATGCCTTCTTTTACTCCCGGTACAAAGCATGTGTAAATTCCGATATATTCTGCCCTTGTCATAGGGTTTCTTGTGCGATCCCAGTCATTGAATTCCCCCACTACAGACACTGATTTTGCATTCGGTGCCCAGACAGCAAAATAAACTCCTTCCTGCCCTTCGTCATCCACCATATGTGCACCCAGCTTCTTATAAATTTCGTAGTGATTTCCCTGTCCGAAAAGGTACTGATCTAATTCTCCGATTTCATAAGCTTTCCATTCTTTCTCCATAAACTTCCCTCACATTTCATCCGGATTTCAATATCTTAAGTATACCTTAGCGGAACACAAAATTCAATCTATGTCACTCGATTCCGGACAAAAAACAGGGATACAATTTTCTACAATTGTATCCCTGTTTCATCACTTACATTCACTATATTATTAAATTTTAAAATCTTCTTCCTTCAGAATAATGCGATCTGACGAATCTGTAGATTTTCCAAATACACGTCTTGCAAGATGCTTTACATTTGCTTTCTGTGAATGTTTAATTGCTTCATCCATGATTTCTTTTACTTCCGCAACTGTAACCGCATGATCTTCACGCTGCATTACATCAATTCGGCTGTAAAGTGCCAGAATTCCCATTTCATCAAGCTTATATCCATTTTCCTTCGCATATGTCTGACCAAATGTTACTAACTCATCATTGATGAATACCGGAAGTTCTAGCTTAGAAGTGAATTTCTTTTTGAAATCCGGATTAGCTGTCATAATTCTCTCCAAAGGTTTTCTCTGATCTTCAAGAACAAAGAGAAGCTCTCCGGTCTTTCTTGACATCAATGCATTCAGTTCCTTGATCGTTCTGGAATTCAACTTACCAGCCTTTTCGATGATGATTGCTCCACCGCGAAGCTTCTGGATAATATTGCCAAGTTCCTTCTTATTCAGCGACTCACCTGTAACAATAGCAACTTTACCCTGTTTCAGATTTCTCTGTTTCTGGATTGCTTTTACAATATCTACTGCAAGTACTGTTTTTCCAGATCCCTTACGGCCAATGATCATTAAGTTACCGGTTCTTGAAGTTCCCTCTCTCTGGGCACGTCTGTCATTATCAAGTACTGCAACAATCTGTTCACTCATTCCTCTGACCGGTACGAAGTAAGAGAATAATTTTTTCTGCTCCTCTGTCAGTCCGGCTTTCAGTCCAATCTCACTGGTTGCACTTAAGTCATATCTTCCTGTTACAACAAATCCGGTATCAAATGGAACTCCGCTTCCTTTTGACTTCTTAATTCTGCGCTGAATCTCTTCCTCAGATGGTTCTTCAATTTCCAAGTCTCCTTCAAGGTCTTCCGGATCCGGAATCTCAGGAAGCTCATCTTCAAAGTCGTCTTCCTCGAAATCATCTTCCTCAAAATCATCCTCTTCCTCGAAGTCGTCCTCTTCCTCAAAATCGTCTTCCTCGAAGTCGTCCTCTTCCTCAAAGTCATCCTCTTCGTAATCGTCGTCTTCTACATAATCATCTTCATAGAAGTCATCATCTTCCTCAAAGTCGTCGTCTTCCTCAAAGTCATCCTCTTCCTCGAAGTCGTCCTCTTCCTCGAAATCATCCTCTTCCTCAAAGTCGTCCTCTTCCTCGAAGTCATCCTCTTCCTCGAAGTCGTCCTCTTCCTCGAAGTCGTCCTCTTCCTCGAAGTCATCCTCTTCCTCGAAATCGTCTTCATCCTCGGATTCATCTTCCGGGAATTCATTCCACTCTGCATCGAATTCCTCTACTTCTTCCTCATCTTCCTCCGGGAATTCATCTGCAAAACCATCTTCGTCAAAATCGTCTTCGTCGAATCCATCTTCCTCTTCAAAATCATCGTCTTCGGATTCCTCGTCTTCGAAATCATCCTCGTCTTCGGAATTGTCTTCCGAATCATCCTGGTTTTCTATTTCCGGAATTTCTTCATCTTCTTGTACTTCTTCGATTTCTTCTACAGCGTCGACTTCATCTTCTGCTTCAAACTCTTCGTCCTCACCCTCAAAGTCTTCGTCTTCAAACTCTTCCTCTTCGAAATCATCTTCATCCTCAGAATCCTCGTCCTCCGTCTCCTCTTCTTCCGAAACTGCTTCAACAATCTCTTCTTCAGGTTCTTCTTCAGGTTCTTCTTCAGATTCTTCAAGTTCTTCCACAATATCGTCCAGCTCTTCTTCTGAAATAAACTGATCTACAATTTCTTCTTCAACAGATTCCCCTTCTGCTTTTGCAAGCTCCAGTTCCTCTTCTATATCAAAATTTTCCTCTTCTTTCTCCTGTGCTGTCACACGATCTTCCAGCTCTTCCACAAGCTGTCTGATATCATCAGAAAGCAATGCCTTTCTTCTTGCTTCCTCTGCCTCAAGACGAGCCTTCTCTTCCGTTTCACGACGAGCCTTCTCCTCCGCTTCACGACGAGCCTTCTCCTCTGCTTCACGACGAGCTTTCTCTTCCGCTTCACGGCGTGCTTTCTCTTCTGCTTCCTGACGGGCTTTTTCTTCTGCTTTCCGTCTTGCTATTTCTTCTGCCTCGCGTCTCTCTGCCTCAAGTCTTTCTGCCTCACGGCGGGCTTCCAGTGCTTCTCTCTCTTTTCTAAGTCGTTCTTCATCGGATGCTTTTTGCTTTGCGATCGCCTCAGCATTTACCTTCTGCTTAGCTTCCCATTCCATCAAGATGTCTTCAATCTTCATCTGACCTTCAATGCGGAGTTCTTCTTCTCGTTCCTCCATCTTCTTCTGGTCTTCCGGATTAATTCCACTCGCCATAGCCACGCCATTAGCCAGTGCTTCTTGAAGTGTCGCACCCTTCACAACTGTCGTAATAGATTTTTTTGGTCCTTCTGCCGCATGCTGAAGAATTCCTTCTAACTCTCTGACATTCCGAGCTTCTTCCGGAGTTTCCTTTCCGATTGGTTCAATGACTGGTGCTTCCGTTTCTACAACTTCTGGTTCTTCTGAAACAGCTTCTTCCGGCTCCAGGACTGGTTCCTCAGCTGGTGCTTCCGGCTCTTCTGAAACTGGTTCTTCTGAAACTGGTTCTTCTAAAACCAGTTCTTCTATCGGAACTTCTTTGTCTGCCTTGGCATTTTCTTCCATTGCCTTCAATGCTTCTCCAAGCTCTGCTGTCGGAATTCTTCTCGTTGCATCCAGACCATCCACAGTTTCTGTTGTATTGGCTCCTGATTCCTGCTGTTCTGCCTCCACAGCTTCTGCTGCTTCCTGCGCTGCTTTGATCTGTTCTTTTGGAATTGATACAGTATCCTGCGGAATACTCTTTACATCCTTAAGTGCAGCTCGCTCAGGCTTTTTATCCACTGCTTTCTTAGGCTCTTTTTTCGGTACACCTTTATACTCATCGTACTTTTCCTGTTGGAGTGGTGTCAGTGGTTTGTACTTCATCTTCAATTCCATTGCCTGATATACATATTTTCCTTCGCTGAACCACAAGATCAAATCGTCACATTCTTCCAGGCACTTTGAGGTCATGCCTGCTTCATGATATAGCTTTGCGAGCTCATACGCCCATTTTTCAATATATTCTGCCTTTTTAAATTCTTCTAGTGCCGAAATCTGTTCTGACAGATCGGACCCTTGTGCCTTCAAAATCCGATATTTCAAAATGAATTGATTCGGATCTCTCGGTGCCAGTTTTACAAATTCCTCATAACAGTCCGAAGCCTCATTCAGATCATTCAGTTTCAGGGCAAGTACTGCCAGACGATACACAACCTTTCTGCTGGACGGTGCTCTGTCAAATGCGATCATAAGCGTATCACGGCTCTTCTGAAACTCCCCGTTATTCTCGTAGATTTCGCTTACTGTATTTAACATTGCTGGGCTCTTCACCCTTCTCCAGTCTATTGTATCGGCAATTTCCATTGCTTTTCTAAATTGTTTCTTTTCGTAATGTTCGAGCATCTGCTCGGTTTTTACCCGATATTCATATTTATCCAATATTCTCACCTCAAATTTTTGACAATTCTACAGATACAAGTTTATCATACACTAGTCTTATTGTCAAAAACATACGAGATTTTGTTACAAAAATGTTACAAAATGATATCGTCCACTTTTTTGAAATCTTTCAGGCTATACGCTTCTATAATATTTCCCTGGATAACATAAAGCATATCTTCTATATAAATACCTCTTGTGATCCTCATATTATTTCCATTGATTTCCTCATGCATCGTACATGTAAATCCTTGTTTTTCGTCGTAAGAAAATGTATAGTACTCCCGGCCGCCTTCGCTGTCTGCAGCAAAACCAATCAGATTTTTCTCTGCATCTACTAAAGCTGCCTTATAATCATAAGAAACATCTGTATAGTACACATTTTCAATGACATAGGTCTGCTCCTCTTTCACATTTTCCGGATCAGAAATATCGAACATCGTCAATTTCACGCCATCTGTTGACATAGTCTTTTCATCAACATTCATCCCAATACCCAGAAGCTTATTTTTCCCATACGGATGCAGATAATCTGAAAATCCAGGTATCTTCAACGCTCCTATGATCTTTGGATTTTTCGGATCCGACAGATCAACAGAAAATAATGGATCCGTCTCTTTAAATGTTACAAAGTATCCTGTCTTTCCCATAAATCTTGCGGAGTACACTCTCTCATCTTCTGCCAGACCTTTGATGGAGCCGGTTTCTTTCAGTTCTTGATCCAAAACATAAACACTGTTTGTGTCGCCATCGGTCACTACAACTCTCAGATATCCATCATATTCATCAATAGAAAATGAATCATTAATATAACCGTCTATTTTGCACTGTGCCCCAGCCGTCAATTTTCCACTTTCATAAGAAACTTTTCGGATTGTCGTCACATCTTTTCCGGAATATTGCCACACATTTTCATAAAAATAAATATTATCGTTGCTCACATATAAATTGCCACCGTCTGCCAAAAGTGCCTTACTGTGCGCTGTCTCATTTGGATTTTCCAGAGAAACTGATGTGATGATCGAATACATATCTGCCTTTGAAATGGACGGAAGACAGATATCTGTTTCTTTGATCAGATTATCGTTTACAAGTGGTATATAGGACTTCGGATTCTTCGCCGTTATACCATCAAGTGTTACATAATAATCACTGAATAAGTATAAGTATCCATCTGCAATTCTTGAAGAATTGTAATATCCACTCTGACTGACCCTTCCAACTTCTTTTGGATTTGCCCGATCTGAAATGTCATAAGTTACTGCGGTCGTATTAACCTTCTGACCATATCCATAATCATCATCATTCCATTTGCCGCCCACATAACCGTCACACACTGCGATTAATTGATTTCTCTCAATGTCCAGATACATTTCCTGGATTTCAGAAACATCTTCCACTGTTATAGTAGCCGTTTGCTTCATCCGATTATCGCGGGTATCTATAATGGCAATCTGATCGCTCTTATCTTTTAACACGTAAAGGTATGTTCCATCTGTTTTAGCTGTATCCCCCTCGTCCACACCTTCCTGACGTACATTTGTCTCAGAATAAGAACTGCTTGCCATTCCGGTGTCCGCTGCTGCAGTACTGCTTTCTTCCATATTCTGTGCTGCGTCTCCACTTGCCTTACTGTCAGCTGATTCATCGACTCTTATATCATTCAATGACCTTGCCCAGCTTGAAGTGTATGCACTGTCTCTTTCCTGATCTTTCTTATATTTTTCCAAATATGCATAGACATCCTTATATTCCGCCGCACTTTCTACTTTCGTACTGTCACTGATTGTCACATCACTGCCTGCTATCTTATCATCTCGAGCCGCGTCTTCCATTTTAAAATAATTCTGGTATACCATCACTCCCACGATCAGCACCAGGCATGCGGCTGCCAGCCCACTAATTCTCGCCGGAGTCCACACTTTTTTCTTCTTTCCTGCAAGCTTTGCTTCAATCTGTCTCGGTTCAAGCGCTTTCGGCACCGGAACCTGTTCTGACTTTTCCTTTATTTTCCGAATCATGTCCTGCTCATTCTTATTCATAAAATGTCCTCCCATCCAACACACACTGCATCTTCTCCAGCGCCCGGCTTCGTTTTACCCGGACAGTTCCCGGCTTCAGGCTTAGGATCTTTCCGATTTCTGTGCTGTTATAACCGCCAAACACTGACAGCCCGACTATCATTTGCTCTTCTTCTGAAAGAATAAAAAATGCATTTCTCACATCCATCGCAAGTCCCACATCTTCTTCATGAATTCCTTCCACCTGTCCTTCCGGGAAAAAATCTTCTATCTGCTGTATTCCTTCTTTCGCCACCTGTTTCAATCTTTTCTTACATATATTTGACAAAATTGTAAAAATCCAGCTCTTGAAAGCTTCTTCTTTTCGAAGTTTATGTATATGTTCATAAGCAGATAACACTGCCGCACTCACCGCGTCTTCTGCCTCATGCGGATCACGCATCAGACAAAGCGCGTAGCGATAGAGGTCTTGATAGACCTGCTCATATAGCTTTGAAAATGCTTTTGCATCACATTTCATTCTTTTTCCTCCTCAATTTGTTTTTCTCAAGAAGTTCTCCACACTCCTCCATTGACTTATCCCATTGCCGTTCCCAATACCCAGTGTAAAAAGTATTATTACTTCTTCTACATATAAGAGTCCCAAAATATCCCAAGTGTTACAAAAAGGCGTCACTTTTTTTCATAAGTGCCGCCTTTTATTTACATTCGTTTATTCAATTATATTACTGCCAAAAATACTGCGCAAGATAAAATTCAGCGTAATTCCCAGTGCAACGGAACATAGAACGTGAATTTTACCTATCGGATTATTTAGCCCTTATAATAATTAATCAGACAACCTTTGAGAATAATCTCTCTTTCTGCGTCTGTCATATCTCCAAGTGTAAATGTGACTTCTTTCAATGTATCTCCGACTACATAAGCTTTGATCTCTGCATCTTTGTTTTCCACTGCTTTTCTGATTTCCGGTACAAAGATATAATCGCCATTTTTGAAGCTTAATTTCTTGTCGTCTTCTTTTGTGATAAATGGAAGCATTCCCCAGTTGATCAGATTGGAGCGATATCTTTTTGTCGCATATTCATTTGCAATATTCGCCCAGCCACCGAGCACCTTCTGACAGGAAGCTGCCTGCTCTCTTGCTGAACCGTCACCTGGTTTTACTGCAAAGATCGTACTTCCGACTCCGATATTTCCTTTTCCTGCTTCCGGATATTTCTCCTGGATCTTTGCTATAACCGGTTTTAATTCTTCCAATACCTCTAACGGACATTCGCCTGCTTCGATTGCTTTCTGTGCTTTCTGTACTTCCTTTGCACGTCCTACATATGCAGGATCTTTTCTGGAAAGTGCAAACTCTGCCAGTCCAAGTGGATTGGATCTGTAAGAAGATGTTTCTCCAGATGGGATCAGCTCATCTGTTGTTGTAACCGGATCGTGAATCTCTGATACAACTTTCAATACCAGATTCTCCGGAAGTGCTGACATTGCCGGCCAGTCTTTGATATTCGGTCCGAACTTGATCTTTGTATCCGGATCAGCCACACCATGACTGTCAAATACACGATTTGCATAAATCTTCTGGTCAAAGTGGTATTTCTGTCCCTTGTATTCTACGTCCATATCTGTTGCAGGTGTCAGGAAACCTTTATTTGCTGCTGTTGCTGCAATTGAACGGGCATCCATAAGTGCAACGGATGCAATCTGTCCACTCTGAAGCTTGGAACCTTCACGGTTCGGGAAGTTTCTTGTAGAGTGGCGAATAGAAAATGCGTTATTTGCCGGTGTATCTCCAGCTCCAAAGCATGGTCCGCAGAATGCTGTTTTTACAATTGTTCCTGCTTCCATAAGATCCGCAACTGCACCGTTTTTCACAAGTTCCATATAGATTGGTGTACTTGCCGGATATACACTAAATGTAAATTCATCTGAGCCAATGTAATGACCTTTTATGATGTCTGCTGCTGCGCAGATATTTTCAAATCCACCGCCGGCACATCCTGCGATGATTCCCTGATCCACATAAAGTTTTCCATCAATCACTTTATCCTGAAGTGAATAATCCACAGCACCATCCAGGCTCACCAGTGCTTTCTGCTCTACATCGTGAAGCACGTCTTTCAGATTCTTACGTACGTCGTCGATTGTATATACATTTGACGGATGGAACGGCATTGCGATCATCGGACGTATCTCGCTTAAGTTCACATAGACCATACCATCATAATATGTAACTGCACCAGGATTCAGTTCTTTGTAATCTTCACTTCTGCCGTGGATCTCATAGAACTCCTTAATCTTATCATCTGTTTTCCAGATAGAAGACAGACATGTTGTCTCCGTTGTCATAACATCGATTCCAATACGGAAATCAGCACTTAACTTCTCCACACCTGGTCCGACAAATTCCATAACTTTATTGTTTACATAACCATTTGCAAATGTTGCGCCGATAATTGCAAGTGCCACGTCCTGTGGTCCGACGCCTTTGACCGGCTCTCCGTCCAGATAAATTCCAATCACACCTGGCATCTTAATATCATATGTCTTATTCAGGAGCTGCTTTACAAGTTCCGGTCCGCCTTCACCCATAGCCATCGTTCCAAGTGCTCCATAGCGGGTATGGCTGTCGGATCCAAGGATCATCTTGCCGCCGCCTGCCAGCATCTCACGGGCAAACTGGTGAATGACTGCCTGATGCGGCGGTACATAGACACCGCCATATTTCTTCGCACAAGTCAGTCCAAACATGTGATCATCTTCATTAATCGTTCCGCCGACCGCGCAGAGTGAGTTGTGACAGTTCGTCAATACATATGGAATTGGAAACTTCTCCAGTCCTGAAGCTCTCGCTGTCTGAATAATTCCGACAAATGTAATGTCATGAGATGTCAGCTTATCAAATTTGATCTGCAGTCTCTCCATATTGCCTGATATATTATGAGCCTCTAAAATTCCGTAAGCCATTGTCTGCGTTCTGGCTTCCTCCTTGGATACCTCACGGCCTGTCTTTGCCTTTACTTCTGCTTCGTCCGTAATGATCTCGGTGCCATTTACCAGATACGCACCGCCGTCATATAATTTCAACATGTCTAGTCCTCCTGATTACCTGTAATTATATTCTTCTGAATAATTACGTTTATTTCCAGATTGTATACATGTATATATTAGCACATCGCATGACATATGTCCAACCATTTATTCACCCTTTTTCAAGAATAACTCTGTTGCTTTTTCAATCTCTTCTCCTGTCGCTTTCAGCAGCCTTTTTGCATCATTCATCGTTCCATTTCGCAGGCATTCCGCAATTGTCTCTAATCGTCCCGTCTCTATTCCCTTTTTCATTCCCTTTTTCATTCCCTTTTCTTCAATACCTTCTGATAAATTACACATATCCTTCAACTCCTCCCTGATTTTTTCATCTACTGGAATATCTAACTCTTCGTCTAAAAGCCGCACCTTTTCCTCTCCACTTAGTTTACTAGAAAATAATATATTTAAGAATTGATGTAATTCGCTCTCAGTTTTGCTTTGAGACAGCTTTTGACTTGACTCGCAATCCAGTCCAATCATAATGAAATTAAATAAATCTTTCTTTCCTGGCCACTTATAATTTCCAACTAATGCATCATCTGTTATATGAAAATGATTCAAACAATTTTTATTTACGCCTGGGCAAATCCATATAGAATATACCTTTACCATACCATCATAATTGGAATTTGTAAAATCTCTTTCTTTTTGTGAAGAAATCATCCTACAAGTGTAAAATATAGCCCGATTCATCAAAGGATAACCCGGCGAACTATTCTTTTGAGCTTCTATATTCACAATAATCTGAGAAATTCCATCTTTCATTCGAACATAAAAAATAATATCAAAGCGAATAGCCCCTTCTTTTGTTTCCATATTTTCCGTATTACTACCTTTAATTTTACTTTTCGGATTTTCCAACACTTGATTAGTCATTCCCGGTTCTACCGAAACCGTAGATACATATGGTTCTCCTTCAATCAAAGATATGATATCTCTTGGATTCGCATCTTTAAATTCCGTTACTGTTCCTTTTAAAATATGTGCCAGAAAAATTTTGTTACTTAAAAGCTTTTTGGCATTCTCGTCATACTGCGCTTTCATGCCGATGGTTCCAATTATTTCTTTCGTATGTTTGTTCAATAATTATACTCCTCCCTGTACTCATAGTACAAACAAATTAATGTAATAACATTTTTTCTTCATGTCGGATTACTGTCTCGAAATCTGAAACACCGAAATGAGATACCTTACGGTTTAGAACTTTTTAAAATATAGAATCTTTTCTAAAAGTATTCATAGGATAACACAAAAGGAAAGATTTCGCAAGTGTTTCTCACGTAATCTTTCCTCTATTCTCTAAATTCTTCTCGTCTATTTTACACCATCACTTTCCGTTTCCCTAATAGTGCCATTTCTTCCACATTTTTTGTAGCATACAGTATTGTAACTCCGGTTCTCTCCTGCAATTCCACCAACTCCTGAGTCAACTGATTATGGAATTTGGGACTTACATTGCGAAGCGGCTCATCCATGAGGATTACATCTGGCTCCAAAATCATGGCACGCGCCAGCGCGGTCCGGTGTTTCCACAGATCTGACAAGTTTTTTACTTTTGCAAATCGGACTTCTACAAGATCCAGAAGTTCCAGAACTTCCAGTGTCCGTTTTCCTATTTCTTTTTCATCTATGCCGCGAAGTCTTAAGCCCAGTTCTACATTTTCCAGAACTGTCATTCGTGGATACACAGTATAATTCTGAAAAATCATAGCAATTCCACGCTCCTCCGGTGGAAGACTGTTGACCAACTTGTCTCCAATCCATATCTCTCCGTTTTTCACTTCATCAAGACCTGCAATCATGCGCATAACAGCACTTTTTCCACTCCCGGATGGGCCAGTCAATATTACAAATTCTCCGTCTTCAATCTGGAAATTTAAATCTTTTACTGCCTCATATCCATTCGGAAATGCGCGATCTACATGTTTTAATGTCAGACTTGCCATCTGATCAGCCCCTTTCTTTGTCTTCCCCTGACTACTGCAATTCAGGCTTTTTATCCATCATTACTTTTTTACAACAACGCCTGGTAAATGTCTCTCTTTCCGACTCCCCGGTCTTTCGCGACCATTTTCATTGCTTCTTTTTTCTGAATCCCCTGATCCATATAATAATCCATATGTTCCTGAATGGACATTTCTTCCCATTTCTGGCGTTCTTCTTCTATCTGTTCCTGACGGCTCTTACCCTCAATGACAAGCACGCATTCCCCTTTTGGTTCCTGCTCTTTATAATATTCCACTGCCGCACTGATCGTTGTTGCAAAGACTGTCTCATGCTTTTTCGTAAGCTCCCGGCAAATGCGGATTCTTCTGTCACCTAAGGTCGCAAGCAGAAGTTCTAGTGTCCGGACCAGTCTGTGTGGCGCTTCGTAGATAATCATAGTTCTTGTCTCTTCCGTCAGTTCGTTCAAAACTGCCTGTCGTTCTTTTTTATCTGTCGGAAGAAATGCTTCAAATGCGAATCTTCTTGTGGACAATCCGGAAATGGTCAGCGCTGTGATGCATGCTGCTGCCCCCGGAACTGCTGTCACAGTGATTCCTGCTTCCTGACACATCGCCACCAGTTCCTCTCCCGGATCAGAGATTCCCGGTGTTCCCGCATCTGTGATCAGTGCGATATCTTCACCATTTTCCAGGTGCTCGATCAACGTATGCGCTTTCGCAATTTTATTGTATTCATGATAACTGGTCATCGGTGTGTGAATATCAAAATGATTCAAAAGCTTAATGCTATTGCGAGTATCCTCTGCTGCGATCAGATCAACTTCTTTTAAAATACGGACACAGCGAAATGTCATGTCCTCCAGGTTGCCGATCGGAGTTGCACACAGATATAATGTTCCTGACATATAATTCTCCTTTTTTATATCTTCACAGCCATTCTATACAGATTGACTATCCTTTTCCATTCCATATAATGTCAATAGTTCCTCCGTATAACTGCCATTTTTCTCATATACAATTAATGGAGGTTCAACAGTAAGGCGTGGTTTTCCACCCTTTAGTCCTTCGATAAGAACCATGTTTGGTTCTTTGTCTGCATATGGATGGACAAGACGCATGCGTTTCGGCTCGATTCCGTAATTGCACATTTTTGTAAAGATTTCCGGCAGGCGGAAAGGGCGGTGCACCATGTAGAAACGTCCTTTCATTTTCAGTACTTTTGCGCTTTCTCGCAGAAGATCATCTAATGTGCATAACGCTTCATGTCTTGCGATATACAAAGCCTCATTATCATTTTTCAGGCCGTGTTTCCCAATCATATACGGTGGGTTGGATACAATGACTTCATACGAATCATTTCCAAATATGCGGCTCGCCTCTTTGATATCACCGGTAACGATATCAATCTTGTTCTCCAGCCCGTTGTGTGCCACGCTTCTTCTTGCCATATCAGCACTTTCTTCCTGAACTTCCAGACCTGTATAATGAAGTCCCGGATTCTTTGCTTCCAGTAAAATCGGAAGGATTCCTGTTCCGGTCCCAAGATCCAGTGCACGTTCCCCACGTTTTACTTTTGCATAGGAAGACAGAAGCACGGCGTCCATGCCAAAGCAGAACCGACCGGGCTTCTGTATAATCTCATAGCCCTTCACCTGGAGATCATCCAGGCGTTCATCGGGCTTCTTATTAGTCATCATTTAACTTGGAGGCACCATTTTTCTCCTCCAGAGCTTTTAACTGTGCAAACTCCTCTTTCGAAAGCTTTGCATCTTTTTTCTTCTTTCTTGATTTGAATCTCAACTCACCTGCCGGATATTCACGAATTTCTTTTTCATCGTTATCCAGCGTCACAATAACCTTTACAATCTGATGCAGTACATGAACGGCCTGAACTTCACCATGAAGTCCTTCCGGCGTCGTCACATGATCTCCAACTCCCGGGAGTTGACGGTTCAGCTCTTCATATGTCTCTTCTTCGTTAGTCAGACAGCACATCAGTCTGCCACAAACTCCGGATATCTTTGTCGGATTCAGAGACAGGTTCTGCTCTTTCGCCATCTTGATCGATACCGGTGCAAACTCAGACAGATACGTGTGACAGCAAAGTGGTCTTCCACAGATACCAATGCCTCCACGAATCTTCGTCTCATCACGGACACCAATCTGACGAAGCTCGATACGTGTACGGAACACGCCTGCCAGATCTTTTACCAGCTCACGGAAATCAATTCTTCCATCTGCGGTAAAGTAAAATAACACTTTATTATTATCAAATGTATACTCCGCATCTATAAGCTTCATTTCCAGACCGTGTTTACGGATCTTCTCTAAGCAGATGTTAAATGCTTCTTTTTCTTTTTCTCTGTTTTTCTCTTCTTTTTTGTAATCCTCTTCGTTTGCAATTCGAATCACAGATTTTAAAGGCTGTGTGATCTTGTCGTCTTCTACTTCTTTCGGACCTGTCACAACCTTTCCGAACTCAACACCGCGAGCCGTCTCTACGATGACACGGTCTTGGGTTTTAATCTCTAATTTTCCCGGTGAGAAAAAGTAGATCTTTCCCGCCTGGCGGAATCTTACTCCGATTACTTTTGTCATAAATCTAGTTCTCCTTTATCGTCAGGAACAAAAGCTCCATAACCAGATCAAAATTAACATTTGCTTTTAATCTGGATTTTGCTTTGTCAAGGCTGTCCAGAATCGTCTCAATTCCTTCATAAGAACTGCGTCTTGCCTGCTCACGCATGCAGTCGATCTGATCTTTGAATACAACCTTATCTATTTCCCTTGTCGCTTTATATAACAAGACATCTCTGTACCATACCATGATCAGGTCAAGATAGTCGTTGATTTCAACTTTATAAAGAGTGCAGCGTTTCACTGCCTCCACAAGCTCACTGATATCCATCTCATTTATATGACGCATCAGGTTCAGGACTTCGTCCTTGAGCTCATTAAAATGCTCGGAACCTGCCAGTTTGATAGCTTTCCCAAGGTTTCCCTGTGCAAATGCAGCGCAGACTTCAGCCTTGTAATCTGGTACTTCCATTCTCTCCATGAGATATTTTTTAATCAGTGCATCTTTGATGTAGCGAAGTTTTAACATGACACATCTGGAATTAATTGTCGGAAGCAATACGTCTGCATTTTCCGTCAGCAGAATAAATACTGCATACTGTGGCGGTTCTTCAATCGTCTTTAATAACGCATTCTGTGCCTGTACCGTCATAATATCAGCTTCCGGAATAATATAAACTTTATATGGGCCCTGATATGGCTTGATCGCAACTGTATTATTGATCTGTGTGCGCACATCATCGACTCCGATGGATCCCGGCTTCTCATGTGTCACCCAGATAATATCCGGATGGTTATTCGATTCTGCCTGTACACAGGAATGACATTTATTACATGGTTCCGGTCCATGTTCTTCACATAAAAGTGCCATGGCAAATAACTTTGCCAGCATCTTCTTTCCGGTTCCGCGCTCGCCATTCACAATGTACGCCTGTGATACCCGATTCTCGGCAATTGCATTCTGCAAATATTGAATTACATCTCTGTGTCCTACTACATCTTTAAAACTTCCCATATCGTATGTCCTCTATAATTTCATCTAAGCATCTTTTTTGGTCATCATTATAATAACGCTTCTTTATTCCCGCAGCTCTCAGATGATCCTCGGAAAAATCTTCCGTATCTGCGAGAAATCTTCTGCACATCTCCGCGTAACGTGGCACTTCCTGCTGCCGCTCTCTCGTAAGTGCACGGTTCAGCCGCTCGCCGTCCTCTACTTCGATGTACACCGGAACAAGATACGCCGCTCCGTAATATTTCTTTAACTTTCCATAGGACTCCAGCGTTCCGATCATCAGATAGTCGGATCCCGCCAGATTGACCTGTCCATCTTCTATTGTAGCATATTTCCATGCTCCGTGAACAGTATTATAAGTACGAAGTTCAACAACCTTTCCCTGTCTCTCGAAAATATGCATCTGTTCATCTGTCACAAAATGGTATTCGACGCCTTCTCTTTCACCTTCCCGCTTCGGTCTGGTCGTATAAAGCGTCACTGTCTGAAGCATCGGCAGCTCTTGCTTGATCTTCCGGAATAATGTATCTTTTCCAGATGAACTCTTGCCCATTATATAATATATCTTACCCATGCGTCCATACCTCTATGTATCCTTCTTTTTCTACTCCCTGTATCTCATATGTTCTTTCCATATACCATTGAAAATGTTCCCGGATCTGCGCTGTGATCCGTTCTCCCGGTACCAGCATCGGGATCCCCGGTGGATAGAGATACGCGTACTCCGCGGAAATGTAGCCTTCGCTCTGTGTCAATGGCACAACCTGAAACCCATCTGCCCCTGCGTCTTTCATGCTGATGACCTGCGCCGGTGAATAGATTACTTCCGCCTGTGGCAGATATCCCGGTTCTATATCGTAATTTTTTTCTTTCTTTTGCGACTTTTTGATTTCTTCCGGCACTATGTCTGAATCTACAGTGTTATAAGCCCCCTGTAAAGGTTTATATTTCTTATCCAACTCATAAATTGCTTTTATAAGCCGTTTCATTCCTTCATCGGTATCCCCGACCGAAGTCATGGCAATCACATAAGTCCCCGCGGCCATCTCCATTTGCAGGTGGTACTGATTTAATAAATCTTCCTGCAATTGAATACCTGTTGCTTCTGCACCATATGTATCCGCAAGTCCTTTCGTAAGTCCTGCTACTGATAATACAAGCTTTGACTTATCATAATGTTTGGTCTCTGCCAGCCGGATATGTTCACATTTTCCAAGTTCTTCTCTACATCTCTTCAAACGCTCCACATACGGGTCAAAAACTTCCTCACAGTGATGATCCAGCATCTCCATGCACTGATCGATTCCCGCCATCAGAATATAAGACGGACTGCTACTCTGTAACATATGCAGATATCGTCTCACCTTTTCCCGGTTCACTAGATTTCCATTCATGTGGAGAAGCGCTGTCTGGGTAAATGCCGGAAGTGTCTTGTGAACACTGTGGATTACAATGTCTGCGCCTTTTTGATTTGCATTTTCCGGAAAATAGGGATGAAAACCAAAATGAGCCCCGTGTGCTTCATCCACGATCAGCGGCAGTCCTTTTTCATGTGCGGCCTTTGCTATCTCGGCCACATCCGACACAATTCCATCGTAAGTCGGAGATACAATCATGACTGCTCGGATCTGTGGATACCGATTAAGGGCCCTCCTCACATCCTCTGCGGATATCTCAATATTCAACTGTAACTCTGAATCAAACCTAGGATAGAGATACACCGGATTCAACTCATTCATGTAGATTGCATGATAGACCGATTTGTGGCAATTGCGCGCCACAAGAATCTGATCTCCTTTATTCGTCACACCCGCGATAGCACTCAGAATTCCAACTGTACTTCCATTTACCAGAAAATGTGTCTCATCTGCATGATAGATTCTGGCTGCCCGTTCCTGAGCCTCTTTCAGGATTCCTTCTGCGTGATGAAGATCATCAAATCCTTCAATCTCTGTAATATCTACAGTATAAGGATCCGCATCCCAGGACATATGCATCTTACGCTTATGTCCCGGCATGTGAAATCCATAATAGTCAGAATCGCTATACGCTTTTAATTTTTCGTATATCGTTGCCATTCTTATAATCTCTTAAGAAGTTCTTCTCTTTCTTTTTCGTATCCTGGTTTTCCAAGAAGTGCGAACATGTTCTTCTTGTAGCTCTCAACACCCGGCTGATTAAATGGATTTACTCCAAGAATATATCCGCTGACGCCGCATGCGAACTCGTACATATAGAATAACTGTCCAAGTGATTTCTCGTCCTGCGCCGGAATGGTCACTTTCAGATTCGGAACCTGTCCGTCTGTATGTGCAAGAATCGTACCATTCATAGCACTCTTATTTACAAAATCCATTGTCTTGCCTGCAAGGTAGTTCAGTCCGTCCAGATCCACCGGCTCCTCACCGATTGTGATCTGCTCTGTCGGCTCCTCCACTTCCATAACTGTCTCGAACATGATTCTGCTTCCATCCTGAATGAACTGTCCCATAGAGTGAAGATCTGTTGTAAGGTCTACAGATGCAGGGAAAATTCCTTTCTTATCCTTGCCTTCACTCTCTCCGAAGAGCTGTTTCCACCACTCAGATACATAATGCAGGCTTGGCTCATAATTTGCCATGATCTCAACCGCTTTTCCCTTACGGAGCAGAATGTTACGTGTTGCTGCATAGAGCATTGCATCATTTTCCTCAAATGGATTCTCAAGTGCGAATTTTCTTCCTTCTGCTGCACCTTCCATCAGCTTGTCAATATCAGCTCCGCTGACTGCGATCGGAAGAAGTCCAACAGCTGTCAGTACAGAGAAACGTCCTCCAACATCATCCGGTACTACGAACTCTTCGTATCCTTCCTCATCAGCAAGTCCTTTCAGAGCTCCACGAGCTTTGTCTGTTGTTGCATAGATTCTCTTGGCGGCCTCAGCTTTGCCATACTTCTTCTCCAGCATCTCCTTGAAAATACGGAATGCGATTGCAGGCTCTGTTGTTGTTCCGGATTTGGAAATGATATTAACTGAAAAATCTCTGTCTCCGATCACTTCGATCAGGTGTTTCAGATATGTACTGCTGATGCTGTTACCGGCAAAATAAATCTCCGGAGCTTTGCGGATTTCTTTTGATACTACATTATAAAAGCTGTGTCCAAGAAATTCGATTGCTGCTCTTGCGCCAAGATAAGATCCTCCGATACCGATCACTACCAGCACCTCTGAATCTGACTGGATCTTTGCAGCGGCTTTCTTGATTCTCTCGAACTCCTCTTTATCATAATCAACCGGAAGATCGATCCAGCCAAGGAAATCATTTCCCGCTCCCTCCCTTCCCAGGAGTTCAGCTTTTGCAGCCTCGGTAATCTTCTTCATAGATTCCATCTCATGTGCGCTGATAAACGCATCTGCCTTTGAATAATCAAATGTTACTTTACTTCCCATTGGATTCGTCCTCCTTATGCTACCCGTTACGTTCTAGTTCTTGTCTCGAAGAAATCTGTATAATTTTCTTCTTATAAATGTGACAGCTCACAGACAGTCATTGTTTCACAAAACTAACTTTGAGTCGTTATCTATATTTTAACAAATCAGTCTCTTATTATCAAGCCATAAACTCCTCCAGGATTTCTCGGATCCGCTGATTTCTGTTCGCCTCGTCCTGCGCCTTTGTCTCTTCCGATTCTATTGTTTTTTCTATTTTTTCTGTTTTACCTGGTTTTTGCGATATAGCTGTCTTTTTGACTTTCCGGTCATCTTCCACCTGCAGCGGTTCTGTCTTATACATCGCCCAAAGCAGACTGTCCATAGATCCAGGAAATTCCTGCTTTGGTTCCTGCTTCTTCTGATTCACAGATTCACCTGGCAAGTTATCACCCTCTGCCCTTCCTGCATTTTCTGGCATTCTGGTATTCTTCACAATTCCTGTATTTTCTGGCATTCTGGTATTCTCACCCATTCTCTCTTCTTCTGGCATTCTGGTATTCTCACCTATTCTCTCTTCTTCTGGCATTCTGGTATTCTTCGTCATTCCTGCATTTTCTTGTGTTCTGGTACTCTCCGCTATTCTCGCTTCTTCTGATCTTGCCTCTTCTGCCAGAACTTCTTTCTTGTATGTTTTTTCATAGCGATGCTGATAAATATTTTCCAAGTAATCTACCATATAATTTCGTACTGCCTCCAGCCGGTACTCCTCATCCGTCAGCATATGTACCAAGAATACGATTAACGCCAGCGCCACGCCGGTTCCGCCAATCATAGCTGTCTGCTCTGTCGCCCCTTTGATCCGATAACTTATGATTGCACCGACTCCGCCAAGAATCAGACAAAGTCCGGCACCTGCCATCTGTAACCGCCGCCATGCATGGAGCCTGACTCCACCAACCCGGTATTCATAGAGATACTTGTCCACAAATACGCCTACATTTTCCACCTTTTCACTGATCATACAGGTGTGCTCGAATTTCGCCCGCACAAGCCGCATCAACGGATGATTACTCTTTCCCATACTTTCCGCTGCTGCCACCAGCTTCCTAAGTGTTCTTCCAACGATCACCTTTGACACAACTCCGGCAAATGTACTCATTCCCATCAGTACATAGATCACATGTCTGTCTAACATTAATTCTAACATGATAAAAGCCCTCCTTTTGGCACCAATTATAATGGATTTTCCAAAAGAAGGGCGAAAAACCGTTCCCCATAAAGCGACATCTGCACACCGCAGATTATGGTATTTTTTCTTATATTTTATCGAATCATTTATTCTCTGATTTTAAATCATCGGGAGCAATTCCTTTACAAGCGCCACGCTGTGGGCAATTGCCTGTTTTTCAAACTCTGGATAGTCCATCGTTGCACTGTTGTCAGCTTTATCAGAAATTGCTCGAATGATGACATACGAAACTTTGTTAAGGTAAGCCGCGTGCGCGATTCCGGCTCCCTCCATCTCTGTGCAAAGAGCCTGAAAATTCTCCACGATACGTGCTTTCACTTCTCCGGAAGAAATGAACTGATCTCCACTTGCGACCCTTCCTGTAAATGTATGAATCTGCGGATTTGCTTTTTCATTTGCCTTCACTGCAAGCTCTACCAGATGCGGATCTGCCGGGAATGTACGCGTATCCATTCTTGGCACCTGCCCGATTGCATCTCCAAATATAGTTGCGTCCATATCATGATGTACCGCATCTGTAGAAATCACCATATCACCAATGTCAATTCTTGCGTCCAGGGATCCTGCAATACCTGTATTGATCAGCGTATCTACGCCAAATTTATCCACCAGGATTTGCGCGCAGATTGCCGCATTAACTTTACCGATTCCACTTCTTACGACAACCACGTCCTTCCCACAAAGAGTTCCTTTATAAAATGTCATGGAAGCAAACTCTGTCACCTTAGCATCTGCCATCTCACTTTTCAGAGCTGCAACTTCCTCTTCCATTGCTCCAATAATACCTATCATCTGATTTTCCTCCTGCTATGCATTTTTGCTGTGCCATTCCCGCACATTTCCTTTATCTGACTGCCTTTTTCGCTATCATTACAAACATTTCCTGTTATCCTGTACATTATCCCCTACCCCATGCACAAATGTCAAGCATTGATACCGCTCTATTGCTATGCAATTCCCGCAATCATATTATTGGTAATCTTATTTTTTTATATTATTGGAAATCTTAATTTTTCTTTACAAGCAGATTCTTCTCTGTTAGAATGGCTTCTGATATTCATATATCTGGTATAACACTTAGGAGGGTTTTAAACATGGATTATAAAACACATGGTGTCTGTTCCAGCATGATTCACGTAGAGCTGGACGGCGATAAAATTAAAGACGTAAATTTTGTAGGTGGCTGCAACGGTAATCTTCAGGGAATCTCAAGCCTTGTAAAAGGAATGAAAGTGGAAGACGCCATCGAAAGACTTTCCGGAATCAAATGCGGTTCCAAAGCAACTTCCTGCCCGGATCAGCTTGCCAAAGCACTCCGCGAAGCAATCGCTCAGTAAATTGATTCATTTACATAAAGTAAGTCGCACAGAAAAGGACACGCAGCTTTTAATAGCTTGCGTGTCCTAAAACTAAACTTACCTAAACTTACTTCTCTTGATTGTTATAATATTTTTTCTTTTAAATTTTCTTTGAACTGTCTCCAGTTCCTTCGCCCTTCCAAAGCCCTGCGAACCAACGTAAGGGCCATGAAATATGTAGATTGCTGTGGAAGAGCGTCTAATTGTTTCAATATTCAGTTGTTATAAAATTTCTAAAGTATTATGATCCAACCTACTAACTTTACCCGAAATTTGTTTTTAATTTGTTTTTTCCATCATTATAATGGCCTTGCCCACTAATCTGATTGTAATTATAAATTTGTTAAATTCTTTTTTCTTTTTATTAAAAACTGAATATTTTATAGCTTTAATAGCTCGTATAAAACTATATGTTTTGTGCGGGCTTTTTTCATGCCTAAAAAAATTTTTAAATTTTTTCGGTTTCAACTTAGCAAATCACACCTGCCGTTCCCTATATGGTGCGGAAAGAGGGATAACCACTTTTCACGTCGTAACGGAAAGGGGGTGAGATTGATGAAACCGTCTGACTTCCAGAAAACAGTTCAATGCCGTTTTGAAAGTTGTTTGAAGAAAGTTGTCCGACATGTTGTTAAGGACTATCAGAAGAAATTAAAACGACGACAAAAGGAAGAAACACTCTTTTGTGAACTTCCAGAAATCGTTGTAGAAAATCTGGCTGTCTGGGACGACTATGATACGGACTATACGATTTTCAATGTATGCGGTAGTGATATTCGTATTTGTGATGATGAACTGGCAGAAGCCTTGAAACATTTGTCTGAGCGTAATCGAGAAAATTTGCTGATGTATTATTTCTTGGAAATGAGCGATACCGAGATTGCAAAAAGACAAAATATTTCAAGAAGTGGTGTTTTTCAAAACCGACACAATTCACTAGAGCTTATGAAAAAAATACTAAAGGAGAAATGATAGCAAATGAAACACACAATGAAGAAGCCGTCCTACTATTTGCTTTCACAAGCAATGGACGGGGACGAAAAAGCGATTGAAAAGATACTGGCATTTTATGACCCGTACATATCAAAGTGCTGTCTGCGTCCACTCTATGATGAATACGGCAATGTTTATATTGTTGTAGATATGGAGTTAAAGGGACTCATCAGAGAAGCACTTATTAAAATGATTTTAGGGTTTGATATTGCCTTAGAAATCGAAGAAGAATAACAAGCAGTAACCGCAGAGCATGATTGGTTCAATCCCCTCTTTCCTGCTCTGCACCTGCTTTTACATGAAAGCAACACGCTTTCGCCACAGCTCTTTGACAACTGAATAAAGCAGACAGATACGTTTGTGAGATAGCGAGCCAC
>ERZ836441.184-NODE-184-length-75313-cov-5.558771_pt1 | contig 75313 bp, 65 predicted proteins | sample MGYA00519686_ERZ836441 | MGnify/ENA primary metagenome ERZ836441 (study PRJEB31850, sample SAMEA3708800) | human gut metagenome | biome: human gut; feature: human-associated habitat; material: faeces | place: China | collected 2014 ...
TCATCACCACTTACAGTATAACACATTTATCGCGTTTTTAGAAGAAAAATAGTATAAGCAATAAGTTACACCTTACCCGTAGGGGCACATTTTGTGCGGAATTTGCTTCTTGCTCAATGATTATCCGTTTCCTGTGCTTACAAAAGGTCGTCCAGCTTCTTGGCCGTCAACCGCCTGCGCGGCTTTCGCATCGGGTCAAAGGCGCAGATGGCCGAATATTCGCAGTTTTGGCAGGCGTTAAACGCGCCGCGTTCAACGGGCGAATCGTTCATTTCGCCGCGATAGATTTCCCCCGCCAGCTCCGCCGCCTTGCGCCTTCCAAAATCCAGCAGCTTTTCCATCCCCGCCTCGTCCACCATCGACCCAGCATAACGGCCGTTCGGCTTTCCGTCCTTGGTGACCATCGACGCGATATTGCCGCCCTGCGCGCGGAGGATGGCCACGTCGCTGAGCGAAATGCCCTGAAGCGACAGCTTCTTGGCGATCTGCTTTTCCACCTCCTCGCGGATGCGCGATTCGGTCTTGACCGTCGGATCGGCGATTCGGCAATAGAAGAATCCCGCCGCGTGCGAGCCGGGAACGCGCGACAGCGCCGCCGCCAGATAGAGCAGGAGCTGGAGCTGCAAGCCCCAGTAAACCAGCGTCGGATCAAACTTCCGAGCGCCGCTCTTGTAATCAATCACGCGCAGGCCACCGCCCGTCATCACATCCACACGGTCAATCCGCCCCTGCAAATAGACAAACGTGCCGTCGCTCAACTCAAGCACAATCGGCGACAGGCCGTTCTGCCCGAAGACAAACTCCATCCGCAGCGGGCGGAAGCTGCTGTCCGCGTATTGCGAGAGGATGTTGCGCGCCGTCCTTTTGGCCGTTCGGCGAATCCGCCGCGCGACCGCCTCGCCGCGCTTGCTCTCCCCCATCGGGGATTCCCGCCAGGCGTCGATCAGCGGCGAAACGGCTTCGTCCATCAGCCTGTCGCAGACCGCCTGCGGCACCTCGGGAAATTCCGGCAGCGCCGTCACGGCCTCGGTGAAGCGCTCGGCGGCCTCGTGGTACAGCGTGCCCAGCTCGGCCGCGTCCACGCCCGGCTGCTGCTCCCGCTGCGGCGCAAGGCCGTATCGGACGAAATGCTGATACGGGCACTGGGCAAACGTCTCCAGCCGGGAGACGCTGCTGACCGGCCGCCCGTACAGCGCGCGCGCCAGCGTGCCCGTCATCCGCTTTGCCGGGGGATCGCCCAGCCCGCGCGTCACACTGAGCAGCGCCTGCTTCCCCGTTTCATCCGCAGAGAGCGCCGCCGCGGCCGCCGCATATGCCGCGTCCAGCTCGCGCCGCCCGTCCGCAACCTCCGAAAGCTCGACCGCCAGCGCCTCAAGCGCCGGGGTTCGCGCGCAGAGCATGGCCTCGCGCTCCTCCTGCGCCAGCCCGCCGTAAACCGGCATATTGGGAAACAGCCTTCGAAGCGCCTGTACCGCCGCACCCTCGCGCAGCGCACGCCCCGTTTCATCCGCCACGGCGTAGGAGACGATCACCCGCTCCTTCGCACCAGAGAGCGCCTTCAGTTCGTCGAGCTGGCCGAGCGCGGCGCTCTCCTGCGGGGTCATGCCCAGATATGCGCCGCTGGCCTCCTGCGCCGCCATCTGTTCGCCGACGGTGAGCAGGCCGTTGTCGCTGCTCCCCGGCATGTCGTTCATCCCGATGGCGAAGAGCGTCCGCACCTGCGCCGTGCGCACGTTGCCGATTTCGCCGCAGATGATCGCGCCGTCCGCAGGCGGAAGCGCCGCCAGCTCGAGCGCGGAAAGGCCGTTTTGAAGCAGCTCCAGCACGATTTTCGCCGGAACGGCCTGCCCGCCGAGCAGCGTGTGAAGCTGGTCGAGCGTCGTCATCATCGCGTTCCAGACCTGCGCGCAGTCCTGCGCCTCCGCCGCAAGATCGGCGGCGTTCAATTCGTCGCGCATGTCTTCCAGCGTTTCATACGCATGGACGCTTTCCAGCAGCGTCAGAATGGCTTGGATGGTGTCGTCCGCCGTCCTTGCCGCCTGCAAGCCGCGTTGAAGCGCCAAAAGCGGCTCCATCACCTGCTTTCGGCTCTCTTCCAGCGCGGCAAGCTCCTCCTCCGTCACGCCCTTGGGATAGCGAAACGGCTTGCGCATGGCCTCGCCGCGCACATCCGCCCCTTCGCAATACGCGCAGAATCGATCCAGCGCCTCCTGCGTCAAACCCAGGAAGCCGCTCTGCGCACATTCCAGAATATCCGACAGCCGCCACCCGGCGGAAATCGCCGCCAGCGCGCCGAGGATAAAGCGGCTCAACGGATGCGCGCCCGCCTTCCGTTTTTCCGCCACATATGTCGCAAGGCCGTACATCGGCAGAATGTTTTGCAGCAGCGCGCCGTATCCACTCTGTTTGGGATAGACGACCGCCATCTGCGAAACGTCCTCCCCCATCGCCGCCAGACGGCGTATTCTCGCCGCCGCCAGATGCACCTCCTGCCGCTTTCCGCTCGCCGCAAGCAGCTCAATCGCCGTCGGTTCGTCCATGCAGGGCGCTGTGCCCAGCGCATAAAGCCGCTTTTCCATGAGCCGGATATCCCACGGCGCGTCCAGCTCCGCATCCAGCGTCTCGCGCTCCACGGCGATTCCGCGTTCCTTCGCCAGCCTTTCCAGCCGCTGCAAGCTGAAATTGACCGGCGCAAAGAGCCGTCCGTCCGGCGCGGCGTTCGCGTCCGTCTCGATGGCCAGCGTCAGCGTTCGGCAGAGCGGCGCAATGCTCAGCAGCTCCGCCGCAAACGTCGGCGTAATCATATCAAAGCCGTATACGAACACATTCTGCCCCTTGAATACGCCGGACGCCTCGAACCGCGCGCACATCTCCCGCGATATATCCTCTGCGTCGGCCAATTCGCCCGCCATCCGCTGCTCGTAGGCCGCGTAGATCCGCGCAATATCGCCGAGCTTGGCCCTCGCGGGGCTTTCCGCGTCCATGCTTTCGGCGCTCCTCGCCACGTCGGCCGCCGACAGGCCGCTGCGCTTGAGCGACGCGATCATGCTGGACACGCGCGCCGTGAAGCCGGACGACCCGTTCTGCGCCGCGCCGCGATACACGCTCAGCTCGTCCTTCTGCGCCTCGATGATCGAGCTGAGCACCATGCATTTGCCGCGCTCGTCAAAAAGGGTCTGCTTCGGCATGCCCGCCAGTTCGAAGACGCGCGACTGAAGCCGTTTCGGCGAGAGCACGTCGATCAGAAACGAGCCGCTGACGTGCAGCCGCTCCATGATCTCAAGCTCCGCCTGCAAGGTGTATTGCGACGGCACCAGAAACATGCATCCTTCTCCCCGCGCCGTCGCCTCGCCCAGTCGATCCACGCACGCGGCGAGCAGCCTGTGCGGCCTTGCGGTCAAAATCTTCATCCCGCGACCCTCTTTTCGCCCCAAAATTGTTTCACGTGAAACATCCCGGCCAATGCCGCGCCGTCCGCAGATCGCCGCGCCAAAATGTTTCACGTGAAACATCCGGCAGGATTTTTTCTTTCTCATCCAGAATTATATCATAGAAAAACCGGTTATTCCACATTTTTATCAGGAGGTCGCTATGGAAGCCATCGCGCTCATGGCCGATATTCACGCCAATCTGCCGGCCGCAGAGGCCGTCATCGCCGATATTCGCCGAAAGCACAAGCCCGACCGCATCGTGTCTCTGGGCGATCAGGTCAACCTCGGCCCCGCGCCGTGCGACACCCTGCGCCTGCTCCGCGCGGAGGGCGTGACCTGCCTGCACGGCAACCACGAGGGCTACATCCTCTCCGTCATGCGCGGCGAACCGGGGTATGCCGGGGCGAATTTCGCGTCGATCCGCTTCAACGCCGACCGCCTCACCCCGCAGGAAATCACCTTTGAAAAGGAGTTGACGCTCCCCGGCGTCACGCTCTGCCACGCGATGCCGGGGGACGACCGTTTTCCCGTCCACAACCCGACGCTCGCGCTCCCGCGCCTGAACGCCATGACCTTCGAGCCGGGCACGCACATCATCTGCGGCCACGGCCACAACCCCATGCACTACCGCCTGCCGAACCTGACGCTCGATGTGGTGGGCAGCGCCGGCTGCATGGATGACGGCGTGCCGGGCATGGCGCTGTATGCCATGCTCTACCTCTCCCCCGGCCGCGTGACGCTCGAGCCCTGCGTCGCCCGGTATGACCCGACGGCGCTCAAGCCGCTTTTTGTCCGCAGCGGTTTTGCGGAGGCATGCCCGATCATGGCGCACGTCACCTGCCTGCAACAGCAGCGCAATTTCGATTTTCTCGTGCCCTTCGTCACCTTGGCGCGCAGGCTCTCCGCCGAGAAGCGCGAGGCCGAGGTCTCCCGCGAAACGTGGGCACAGGCCGACGCGATGTTTGATTGGCCGGACGGCCTATCCACCGCCCAGTTTTGGCGTGCACCCGCGGGACACAGCCGCGCGTGAGGTTTCCCCAAATTCATGCCCCTTTGAAGACAAGAAAATGGTCGTATCGCTGCCCTTTCTATTTTGGGCAAAACGATACGGCTCTTTTTTCGCGCGTTACAGCAGCGTCTTTTCCTCAAACGCGACGCGGCGCTTCACGTCGGTCATAAGCGCGTCGAACTGCTCCGGGTCGAGCGACTGCGCGCCGTCACAGAGTGCGGCCTTTGGGTTGTTGTGCACCTCGATCATCAGGCCGTCCGCGCCCGCAGACGTTCACGTGCGTATCCTTGGGATGGAAGCGGCGGTTCGCCAGCTTATATGGTTCGGAAACGCGCCGCACATCCTCGACGATGTCGCTGGCGCGCAGCCAATCTTCGTCAACGTGCGTCGTGTCGCCGACAAGGCCGAGAATCGTTTCCGTCGCGCCTTGGCTGTAATGGATATCCACGCCCCGCTGTTTGATCTGGCTCATCAGGGCTTCAACGCGCGCTTTCTGTGCGCCGGGTCTTATACTAATTCTTGTTAAAATGGCTTAATCCGCGCACCATCTTTTTCGCTCTGACTTTGCCTCGTTCCGTTCAACGTACCTCCAGTACGCCTCACTTCACTTGGCTTCGTCAGAACAAAAAATCTGATGCGCTCTGTTAGGCATTTTAACTGCGAATTAGTATTAAAATGACAATCATAACGGCTTCTCCCTTTTCGCTTCTTTATTTTGACAGTTTGTTGCTTTGTTTCAGGTATAAAAGAAGCGACCCTTTCGCTTTTATGAAAGGGCCGCGCTGCAATCCGTGGACATCGCCTCATGCTTTGCATTGCAAACAGCCCGTATTCTCGCGATAATACGGGCTAAAATCAAACATGTTCGCAACGATACCATTCATAGGGGTTTTGCCTCCCGCTTGCTTGATGCTGACTCTATCTTAAATCAATCAAGACGATTTGTCAACCCAATATTTCGAATTTCTGTAAATCAAGCGTCTCCTTGTTCTCCGCCATGCTGAGCGCCTTCTTATCTGGTCGATTCAAAGCTGAGTCGGGGCACAAGATATCGGGTCATCATAAAGCCGATCTCCCCGTCAATCAGCACATGGCACCATTCTCCCGCTATGCCCAACACCCGAACCTGCGTTCCGTTCGGATACAGTGCTACCGCGTTAACGCGGGTCGAAGCCTGCCTTCGCAGATTGGCGCCCTGCCCATTGGGATTTTGAATCGTCACCTTGGGCAGCAGTTCGGTTTGCTGGTCTTTGGGCGCGTTAAAATCGAGGAACTGATTTTTCATATATCCTTCAAGATTGCCGATTCGAACCTTGCTCCATCCGTCGTTCCCTTTTTGAACGATTGCGACCGTGCATCCATTGTAATATTTGCCGAGCGACGCGCTGTTCGCCGTTTTTTCCGCGCGCAGATTCAGTCGATCCGTTGAAATCGGATTATGAACCTGCGCCGTCGCATAGCCGTCGTAATAATTGCCCGTCCGCTGATCCAGCCCCGAGCCGTCAGCCGGTACAAACCCGGTATATCCCCGGATTTGAACGTGCCACCATTTCGACGTAAAGCCCAGAAGCGTCACCGTTTCGCCATAGCCCTGCATGTCATACGCTCCGTTTACATCGCGGGATTGATAGAGCTCCCACGCGCTGCTTGTGGAGGTATACGTCGGCATTGCGGATTCAACCGCCTGCGTGTTGTCATATTGCAGATATGCCTTCATCATGTACCCTTCGACAACTCCGCGATTGCCGATTCGAACGCGAACCCATCCATTGTTCAGCTCTTCAAGAATTTGAACCCCAACGCCGTTGTAATACTTGCCCAGCGATTCGGCTTCCTTGTTCGGCGCAGCGCGCAGATTCAGCCGGTCTGCGGCGTCAGGATTATGCACGACCGCATAGGCGTCGCCGCCATCCGCCCAAGCCGTACAACAAGTAAGCATCAGGCTCATCAAAAGCAGTCCGAGAATTCCGATGCGTTTCATGGATTCATCCGCCCTTCCTCATAAAATGTACAGGATCATCAGTTCAACGAAGCATCATCGTCTATCATAAAAACGCATGTCCCTTCCATTTTCTTCCCAGAAAATCAAAAAAGCCCCCTCTTTCGAGGGAGCTGCAGCTTATTGCCATAAGCAAACTTGGCTTGAATCGCAAAATCAAGAATTTCAGTTATTCTTTCATTTGCGGAAAAGGCAATTCTCCCCCTTCGGGGGGAGAATCGCTTTATTCAGTCCAAAGTCCCTCTTTCGAGGGAGCTGACGCGCTTTCGCGCGCATATGAACGTCAGCGCTTCTTGGTCAGCGGGGTGAGGTGCCAGATCAGATCGTTGTATTCGCGGATCGTGCGGTCGGAGGAGAACACGCCGCTCTTGGCCACGTTGATGATCTCCTTGCGCGTCCACTTCTTCTGATCGAGGTAATCCGCACCCAGATGGCTCTGCGCCTGCTGGTAAGAACCGAAGTCCTTGAGCACCAGATACGGGTCGGCCATGCCGCCGTTGTCGCTGAACACCAGCGCGCGGTACAGCCCCTCGAACATCTTCGGGTTCTCCGGGGTCAGGCTGCCGTCGAACATCATGTTCAGCGCGCGGCGCAGCTCGGCATTCGTCTCGTAGATATCCAGCGAACGATAGGTGCCGGCGGCGTAGAGCGCCTCCACCTCATTGGAACGCATGCCGAAGATGTAGCAGTTATCATTTCCGACCAGATCGGCGATTTCCACGTTCGCGCCGTCCAGCGTGCCGATGGTCACCGCGCCGTTCATCATAAACTTCATGTTGCCGGTGCCGCTGGCCTCCTTGGAGGCGGTGGAGAGCTGCTCGCTGACCTCGCTGGCCGGCATCAGCATCTCGGCGGTGGAGACGTTGTAATTCTGGAGGAACACGATTCGGATCATCTTGCTGGCGCGCTCGTGAGAAGCGACCTTCGCGGCGAGCACGTTGATGAAGTGGATGATCTCCTTCGCGCGGCGGTAGCCCGGCGCGGCCTTCGCGCCGAAGATGAAGGTGCGCGGCGCCATCGTGTAATTCGGATCGTCGCAGATGCGGTTGTAGAGCACGAGGATGTGCAGCGCGTTGAGAAGCTGGCGCTTGTACTCGTGCAGGCGCTTCACCTGCACGTCGAACATCATCGTCGGGTCGAGCTCAAGGCCCTGATGGCGGTAAATCCAGCGGCTGAAGCGCTCCTTGTTCGCCTTCTTGACCGCGGCGAACTTCTCGACGAAGGCCGCGTCGTCCGCGAACGGCAGCAGCTTTTCAAGCTCGTTGAGATCCTTGCGCCAGCCCTGACCGATGGATTCATCCAGCAGGTCGGAGAGCGTCGGGTTGGCCAGCATCAGCCAGCGGCGCGGCGTAATGCCGTTGGTGATCGCGTAGAATTTCTCCGGCATGATGGCGTAGTAATCCGCAAACGTCGTGTGCTTGAGGATGTCGCCGTGGAGCTGGGAAACGCCGTTGACCGCGTGGGAATACGCCACGCACAGGTTCGCCATGTGCGCCTGATCGTAGGCCAGAATCGCCATGTGGCCGATGCGGTCCCACTGGCCGGGGAAAGCGTCGAACAGCTTCTGGCACAGGCGGCGGTTCAGCTCCTGCATGATGGAGTAGATGCGCGGCAGCGTCTCGCGCATCATGTTCTCCGGCCACTTTTCCAGCGCCTCGGCCATGATGGTGTGGTTGGTGTAGGCCACGGTCGCCTGCGTGATGCGCTCGGCCTCCTCCCACGGCAGGCGCTCCTCGTCCACGAGGATGCGCATCAACTCGGGAATGACCATCGCCGGGTGCGTGTCGTTGATGTGGAAGGCGACCTTCTCTGGGAGCTGGCTCATGTCCGTGCCGTAGACGCGCTTGAAGTCCTTGATCGCGTATTGCAGCGTCGCGCTGACGAGGAAGTATTCCTGCATCAGGCGCAGCTTCTTGCCGTTATAGGTGTTGTCCTCCGGATAGAGCACCTTGGAAATCTGCGCCGCGATGGAGTTGCTGTCCTCCGTGGAGCCGTTGTAATCGCCCGCGGAGAACTTTTCAAGGTTGAAGTTCTGCGGCAGCACGGCGCTCCACGTGCGCAGGCGATCCACCACGTCGCTGTCGTAGCCGACGATCGGCAGATCATACGGCACGGCGATGACGTTTTCCGTGTTCTTGAGGGTGACGTAATTCGTGCCGCCCACCCAGTTTTCGACCATCTGGCCGCCGAAGCAGACCTCCACCGCGTCGCGCTGGGTCGGAATCTCCCAGGCGTTGCCGTAGGTCAGCCACTCGTCCGGCACCTCGACCTGCTGGCCGTCCACGATGCGCTGACGGAACAGGCCGTATTCATAGCGGATGGTGCAGCCCATCGCCGGCAGGTTCAGCGTCGCCAGCGAATCGAGGAAGCACGCAGCCAGACGACCCAGACCGCCGTTGCCCAGCGCCGGTTCCGGCTCTTCGTGGAGCACGCCCCGCAGGGTCAGCCCCAACTCCTCGAACGCCTGCTCGTATTCCTTGGTGGAGCAGAGGTTGAGCAGGTTGTTGTGCAGCCAGCGGCCGGTCAGAAACTCGATGGAGAGGTAATACAGGCGCTTGGCCTTCTCGCTGCGGCGGGCTTCCTTCTCAAATCGCCACTTGAGCATGATCTGGTCGCGAACGGTGCTCGCCACGGCAGCGTAGATCTGCTTGGGCGTCGCATCCTCAATGGTGCAGCCATAGTAGCGCAGCAGCTTGTTGAGGATGGATTCCTTGATGGTATCCTTGTTATACTCGGTTTGCAGAGGCATAAGTTCAAAACCCTCCCAAATATGATGGATGGCGGAATGGCCGCCGATTTCCCTCTTTTCGGCCTGTTTTTGTCAGGCACCAACGGGCATTATAGCATAAAACCCTTTATGTGGCAAGGAAAAACACAGTTCTTGCGTCCGTCCCGCCCGCCTTAGCCCTTCCCCGCCCTTCTGTTTCCTATGCGCGCCGCCCGCCGTTCATCCGTCCTCTCCGGCCGGAATGTGGCGAAATTTATCGCGTGTTCTTTGTTTCGTTGCACTGTTTCAGCTGATATGACGCGCAGAATTCCGTCTATTTCTGCTCAATTCCGCAAGTTTTGCGCTTTATTGGTCAGACGACTTGATTTGCGTCCCACCATCGTGTATAATAGCCTTAGAAACTGAGATAGTGCGCGTTTTTTCTCCCTGCGCACACTCAAAATCAATAAGATTCAGGAGTGATTGACAATGGCTCGTATTGTTACTCTCGGTGAAATCATGCTTCGTCTGAAGAGCCCCGCGCTGGAGCGCTTCTTCCAGAGCCCGTCCCTCGAGGCCACCTTCGGCGGCGGCGAGGCGAACGTGGCCGTTTCTCTGGCCAACTACGGCATGGACGCGGCCTTCGTGACCGCCCTGCCGAACAACGCCATCGGCGAGGCCTGCCTGCGCGACGTGCGCAGCTTCGGCGTGGACGTCTCCAACATCAAGATGATGGATGGCCGCATGGGCATCTACTTCCTGGAGACCGGCTCCAACCAGCGTCCGTCCAAGGTCGTCTATGACCGTGCGGATTCCTGCATCGCCAAGGCTCCGGTCGATACCTTCGATTGGAAGAAGATCTTCGACGGCGCGACTTGGTTCCACATCACCGGCATCACCCCGGCCATCTCCCAGTCCGCCGCGGATCTCTCTCTGGCCGCCGTCAAGGCCGCCAAGGAGATGGGCGTGACCGTTTCCTGCGACCTCAACTACCGCAAGAACCTCTGGAAGTACGGCAAGGAAGCCAAGGAAGTGATGAGCGAGCTGACCAAGTACGTCGATGTCGCCATCGCCAACGAGGAAGACTTCCAGAAGTCTCTGGGCATCAGCGCCAAGAGCGACGTTGAGAGCGGCGAGCTGGATCGTGACGTCTACAAGCAGATCGCCCAGACCGCGATGGATCTCTACCCGAACCTCAAGAAGGTTGCCATCACCCTGCGCGAGTCCAAGAGCGCGGATACCAACTACTGGGCGGCCTGCATCTACGACGGCAAGGAGTTCTATGTCTCCCGTAAGTACGCCATCACCGATATCGTTGACCGCGTCGGCGGCGGCGACTCCTTCGGCGGCGGCCTGATCTACGGCCTGAACACCTATGCCACGCAGGCCGAGGCCCTCGAGTTCGCCGTGGCCGCTTCCTGCCTGAAGCACACCATCTCCGGCGACTTCAACCGCGTGACCGTCAAGGAAGTCGAAAGCCTGATGAAGGGCTCCGGCTCCGGCCGCGTCGAGCGCTAAGCAAACGGCTTACAGGCATACAGCGTTGCCTGACTCTGTACAAGCCGGTTTGAACCGCAATCGCATGACAAAAGGCGTTGAACGGATTTTTCCGCTCAACGCCTTTTTGTTATCGTTTCAACGTCTTCAAATATTCCTTCTGTTCTGCCGTAATGCGGTAGCTTTCCCGCGCTTTCTGGATCGTCTTGTTATGCGTCCACGGCTCAAGCCGGTTCTGCTGCAAATAGACAATCGCTGCGTCCCACTGTTTGGCCAGCGCCGTGGCGAAAAACCACGCGACCATCATCTTCGCGTAGTAATCCTCCAGCTTCACGTCTGCGGCCAGCTCCAGATATTCCGGCCTGAAATCGTCGCCCAGAAAATGCGTCATCAGCATTTCCAGCCCGAAGCGGCAGGTGTAGACGTGTTCCGATTTCGCCCATTCTCGGATATTTTCCAGCAGCTCCGGCTTGTGCCTGACAAACGCCTTCGGCGACAGGCAGTCACAGACGGCCCAGTTGTCGATATACGGCAAAAACGCCTCGACCGCTTCCATGCACGTGCCGTAATCCTTCATCTGCGAAAGCAGTACGCTGTGCAGGATGTTTTCGTCGTAGTACGCATGCGGCAGTTCCGCCAGAAAGGCGCGCATCTCCTCTGCTCCGGCGATTTCCTTCGCCAGCTTCCGCATCATCGGCATGCGCACGCCGATGACCGTTTCCTTCGGGATATTCGGAATCAGCGCGCTTTGAAACCGCGCATACCGCTCATCTCCGAGCGCAAAGAGCCGTTCCCGGATGTTTGTTCCCCCGCTCATCCCCGCTTATGCGCCTCAATCGCCTTCATGTAGCAGGCCTCCACCTTCTTGGCAAAGCCCTCCGTGCTGAACGGCGCGGCATACTGCGCCGCCGTCTTCGCGATGCGCCTGCCCTCCTCGCCGAACGCGCGAATCAGCGCCGCGAGCAGCTCGTCGTCGCTGTCCCCGGAGAGAATACCGCTCACGCCGTCCTCGATCACGCCGTTCAAGCAGGCGTCGTTCACCGCGCAGACGCACAGGCCGGAGGCCATCGCCTCCACATAGGTCAGCCCCTGCGTCTCCGAATGAGACGCGCTGCAAAACACGTCGCCCATCGCGTAATAGCGGTCGATCTTCTCCCACGGCTTCGGCCCGGTCAGCGTCACCGCGCGGGAAACGCCCAGCTCCTCCGCCATGCGCCCCAGCTCCTCGCGCATCGGTCCTTCGCCGACGACGGCGAAATGCACATCCGGGCAGGCGTTCAGCAGCCGCGGGAACACGCGCATCACCTGTTCAAGGTTCTTTTCCTTGGCGATGCGGCCGATGTTCAGCAGCAGCGGCGCGCGCTCCGGCAGGCCGCATTCCCGGCGGGTTTCCAGCCGCTCCTGCTCGCCGTGCCGCGCCGGATCGAAGCGGGCGATGTCCATGCCGCTGGGGATGATGTCAATCGGCGCTTCCACGCCGTATTTGCGCAGCAGGTCGAGCGTCTTGCCCGTCGGGGTAATCACGCGGTCAAAGCGGTTGCACCACCACTGGGAGTATTTCCGAGCGATCCGCCGCGCGGCCTCGTCCGCCACGCCGTGCGTGATGTAGTAGGTGTAATCCTCCCAGACGGTGTGATAGGTGTGCACCTGCGCGCAGCCGAGGCTGCCCGCGACGTGGTGGCCGAACATCCCCATCACAAATTCGCTGTTGGTGTGCACCACGTCAAAGTCGATCTTCTCCGCCTCCCAGGATGTGAGCGGCGTGGGGAAGGCAAAGTTGCGGTCCTTGAGCACCAGCAGCGGCGCGCTCGCCAGATAGTGCACGTTTTCCCGCTGGTTCTCCTCCCAGCCCTTGCATTTCGGGGCGTAAACGTGAACCTCGTGGCCGCGCCGGGTCAGTTCCCGCTGCAAATTCAGGCAGCTCGTCGCCACGCCGTTGATTTCCGGGTAAAACGTATCGGTAAACAGGCCGATTTTCATGTTCTTTCTCCTTTGTTCCCGGGCGTTCCCGGTAATCAAGCGTCATTCACCTGATTATAACACATTTTCCCATGATGAGCCATTCCTTTTTCACGCGCGCGCCAAGATGAAATTATGCCGCTTTCACTTGCAAAACCCCTCCGTTTGTGTTAGCATCATAGCGTAGAAATGGGCGATGGCGTCCACATCGGGTGCAAGGGTGCGCGTTTGGCCGTCCCCATCGCCAATCGGGAAACAACGGGGGCTGCCGCGCATGGTTTGATTCATGCCGCAGCCCCTTTGAAAGGCTTGATATCGTTTCAAAAGGAGAGGGTCGTTTTGCTCAAAACATTGACGACGGTTGCCAGCGTCGCCCTGCCCATCGAGGAGCGATGGAGCGTCAAGCGCTGCCGGTACGCCCCCGACGGTTCTTCCGTCGGCCGCGTCTGCATCGCTGCGGGCACGCACGGCGACGAAATGATGGGTCAGCTCATCATCTATCTGGTGCAGCAGCGCATCAGCGAACATCCGGACGCGCTCCGCGGTACGGTGGATTTTTACCCCATGCTCAACCCGCTCGGTCTGGACATCGGCGAGCGTCTAGTGCCCTCCGGCACGCGGCTGGATATGAACCGCGCTTTCCCCGGCTCGCCGAACGGCACGCCGCTTGAATACATGTGCCATCAGGTGATTCAGGATATGCGCGGCGCGGATCTTGTGCTGGATCTCCACGCCAGCGCGCGCAACAAGAGCGAATTGTACGAGGTGCGCGTCAGCGCAAAGGAAGCCGAGCGGCTTCTGCCCCGCGTCCGCGCGCTCTGCCCGCAGCTCATCTGGGTCTATCCGGACAAGGGCTCCTTCTCCGCCTCGCTGACCGGCGCGCTGGGCGCTGTGGGCACCGACGCGGTCATTTTGGAGGCCGACGAGCGCCGCCGCCTGCCGCAGGAAATCGCCTTTTCCGTTGTGGACGGCATCTTCTGCAAGCTGAAGGAGATGGGCATATGGGCGGGCGACGCCATCGCCGCGCCGGATGCGTCCGCCGACATTCCCACCGTGCGCACGAGCGAGGACGTCTGCCGCGTGGCCTGCGAGTTCCCCGGCGTGTTTGTGCCGGAGGACTGCCTCGGCATCCACGCCGAAGCGGGACAGGTGCTCGGCACGGTGATCGACGCGCTCGACGGCGTCGCCCGTGAGACCGTCAAGGCGCCGTGCGCGGGGCTCGTGTTCAGCCAGCGCAGCTATTCCTCCGTGTATCCCGGCACGCTGATCGCCAGGATCAGAAAGGAGCGGGCATGAAAAAGGATATTCTGTTCACCCTCCCGTCGTATTTCCGGGATGATATGAACATCATGGCCTATCGCTTCGGCAAGGGCGAAAAGACCTGCGCCGTCGTCGGCGCGCTGCGCGGCGACGAGGTGCAGCAGCTCTATGTCTGCGCGCGGCTCGTCTCCTTCCTGCGCGAGGTGGAGAAGGAAGACGGTATTCAGCCGGGCAAGAGCGTTATGATCGTGCCCACCGCCATCGGCGCGTCGATGAACGAGGGTTCGCGCCTCTGGGAGCCGGAAAACATGGACATCAACCGCCGTTTCCCCGGCGATCCAACCGGCTCGACGACCGAGCGCATCACGGACGCGCTGCTCGAGCGCGTCAAGAATTATCGCTACGGCGTGCAGCTCACCAGCTTCTATCAGCCCGGTTCCTTCGTGCCGCATGTGCGCATGATGGACACCGGGCGGCAGAACCCCGATCTGGGCTGCGAATTCGGCCTGCCCTATGTCTACGTCCGCACCCCGCGCGATTACGACCAGACGACCCTCAACTACAACTGGCAGCTCTGCGGCACGCAGGCATATTCCCTCTATGCGGGCAAGACGCGCGAAATCGACGAGGCCGCGGCGGATCAGAGCCTGCGCGCCATCGTCCGCTTCCTCAACAGCCGCGGGGTCATCCGCAGCGAAACCGCGCCGGGTCACGCCTCCTCCATCATCACCAACGCGGATATGACCTCCGTTTCCGCGACGAGCGCGGGGCTTCTGCGCCGCGTCAAGTTCGCGGGCGCGCACGTCCGCCGCGGCGAGCAGCTCGCCTTTATCATCAACCCCTGCGACGGCTCGGTGCGCGAGGTGCTCAAAGCCCCGGTGACAGGCATGCTCTTCTTCATGCAGGACGGCCCGTTCATCACGGAGCACAGCCCGGTCTTTCAGGTGCTGGCGGGAGCGTAAGCCATGACAAAAACGCCTCCCGGTTTCACCCGCACGCTGCTTTCCATCGCCGTGCCGGTGACCCTGCAAAACCTGCTCGCCTCCTCCTTCACGCTGATCGATACCATGATGATCGGCCGCCTGGGCGATACGCCGCTGGCCGCCGTCGGCATGGCGGGCAAATGGACGTGGTTCTTAACCATCGTCTTTTTCGGCTTTTCCAGCGGCGCGTCCGTGTTCATCTCCCAGTTTTACGGCGCGGGCGACGACGCGGGCATGCGCCGCACCTACGGCCTGATGACCGTCGGCACGCAGGCGGCTTCCCTGCTGTTCATGCTCGCGGCGCTGCTCTTTCCGGAGGGCATCGTCCGCCTGTTCTCCCCGGATGAGCAGGTCGTCGCGCTGGGTTCTTCCTATCTGCGCATCATCGCCGTCAGCTATCCGTTTCTGGCGCTCACGCGCGGCGGCGGCACGCTGCTGCAAAGCACCGGCCGCGTTATGATTCCGTTTGTCGGCGCGCTGATCTCCGTCGCGGTCAACATCGTGCTGAACGCGCTGCTGATTTTCGGCCTGTGCGGCTTCCCCGCGCTGGGCGTTCAGGGCGCAGCCATCGCGTCGCTGGTCTCCGCCGTCGTCGGCGCGCTGGTGATTTACGGCGCGGGCGTCGCGAAAAAAACGCTGCTCCGCACGGGACGGAGCGGCCTTGTCGGCATCACGGGCGGCTTTATCCGCGATTTTGCGCGGGTCAGCATGCCCGCCATGCTCAACGAAAGCGCTTGGGCGCTGGGCAACCTGCTCTACAGCTCCGTCTACGGCCACATGGGCACGGGCGCGTATGCGTCGATCACCGTCGTCAAATCCATCGAGGATCTGACGAGCGTTGCGGTGATGGGGCTTTGCTCCTCCTGCGCGGTGATGATCGGCAGCGCCATCGGGCGCGGCGACGTGCCGCTCAGCAAGCTCTGCGCCAAGCGCCATGTTCAGCTCACAATCGGCCTCTCCGTGCTCATCGGCGCGGGGATGCTGGCGCTCCGCCAGCCGCTGCTTTCGCTCTTCGGCGTTTCGCAGGCCGTGCGCGACGACGCGCTGGCCGTGCTGGCGATCTGCGCGCTGGAGATGGTGCTGCACAACATCCCCGCCATTCTGGTGATGGGCGTGTTCCGCGCGGGCGGCGACACGCGCTTTGGCCTGATCGTCGATTGCATCACGCTGTATCTGATCGGCCTGCCGCTGACGATGCTGACCGGGCTCTATCTGCACTGGAGTGTGCCGATGACCTATCTGGTCATGTATCTCTCGGAGGATATCATCAAGTGCAGCGCGTATCTCCTGCATTTCCGCTCCTATAAATGGATTCGCCCCGTGATATAAGGCTCTGCGCCCATCGGATCGCCGCGCTGTCGGCGATCCCGTTTCTTTGCACAATTTCGTCGTTTTGAGGATAACATGATGAACAACACACGCGCCAATCAATCCCTTTCCGCCTTTGAAGAAAAGGCCGCGCCCAAGCGCGGCGCGCTCCGCGAGTTTGCCGCGTTCTACAAGCCGCATCTGGGCATGTTCCTGCTGGATATGTTCTGCGCGCTGGTGATCGCGCTGGTGGATATTCTGTTCCCGGTGGTCACGCGCAAGGTGCTCTACGACTACATTCCCAATCAGGCGATGCGCACCTTCCTGATTGTGATGGGCGCGATGCTCGCCGCGTTCCTCATCCGCACGGCGGCACAGTGGGTCGTCACCTATCTGGGGCACCTGACGGGCGTTCACATCGAGGCGGATATGCGCACAGCCATTTTCGCGCACATGCAGAAGCTCGGCTTCAGCTTTTATGACAAAAACCGCACCGGCCTGCTGATGTCCCGCGTGACGACGGATCTGTTCGATATCACAGAGCTGGCGCACCACGGCCCGGAGGATCTGTTCATCTCCATCGTGACGCTGACCGGCTCGTTCCTCGTCCTCTGGAACATCCAGAAGAAGCTGGCGCTCGTGCTGATGGTCGCCGTGCCGATGATCGTCCTGTTCGTCGCGATGCGCCGGCGCAACATGATGAAGGTCTCCCGCGACGTCAAGCGCCGCACGGCGGGCATCAACGCGGAAATCGAAAGCTCCATCTCCGGCGTGCGCGTCGCCAAGGCGTTCGGCAACGAGGACGAGGAGATCGACAAATTCACCCGCTGCACGGATCAATACGTTTCCGCCAAGCAGGGCTATTACAAGGTGATGGCGGGCTTCTTCTCCGGCACGGAGCTGATGATGAACCTGATGAGCCTGTCCGTCATCTTCGTGGGCAGCTATCTGATTATGAAAAACCAGATGGATATCGCCACGCTCGTCACATTCAACATGTATGTCGCCAGCGTGCAGAGCCCGATTCGCAAGCTGACCCAGTTCACCGAGCAATACACGCAGGGCATGGCGGGCTTCCAGCGCTTCCGCGCCATCATGCACGAAGACCCGGATATCGTCGATGCGCCCGACGCGGTCGCGCTGACCCACGTGGACGGCGACATCCGCTTCAACGACGTCTCCTTCTCCTATGACGAGGGCAAGGGCGACGTTCTCTCCCACATCAATCTGCACATCAAGCCCGGCGAAATGCTGGCGCTGGTCGGCCAGAGCGGCGGCGGCAAATCGACGCTCTGCCAGTTGATCCCGCGCTTTTACGAGATTTCCTCCGGCTCGATCACGCTCGACGGGCAGGATATCCGCCATATCAAGCTGGCCGATCTGCGCGGCAGCATCGGCATCGTCCAGCAGGACGTCTTCCTCTTCGCGGGCACGATTCTGGATAATATCCGCTACGGCCGCCCGAACGCGACGATGGACGAGGTGATCGAGGCCGCCAAGCTGGCCGAAATTCACGAGGACGTGATGGCCATGCCGGACGGATACAACACCGTCGTCGGCGAGCGCGGCGTGATGCTCTCCGGCGGCCAGAAGCAGCGCGTCTCCATCGCCCGCATCTTCCTGAAAAATCCGCGCGTACTCATTCTGGATGAAGCGACCAGCGCGCTGGATACCGCCACCGAGCGCAAGATTCAGGCCGCGTTTGATCGTCTCGCCAAGGGGCGCACGACGCTGGTGATCGCCCACCGCCTGTCCACCATCCGCAGCGCGGATGAAATCGTGGTCATCGGTGAACACGGCATTCTCGAACGCGGCACCCACGCGCAGCTCGTCGAGCAGGGCGGCGTTTACGCCGAGCTGGCCGCAGGCGCAAGGCTGAGCGGGGAAGGCTGAAAAACTTTATTTTTTCCCGCCGTTCGCTTTACGAACGGCGGTTTTCGCTGTATACTTGTTTTTGCTTTTTCATTCCATTTCTGCATATCGGAGGCACGCTTCATGTCGATCTCTTTCTCGGCCGAAGGCGCCCGCAGCCATACGCCCGCGCTCGTGCGCGGCATGCGCGACGGCGTTCCGATCGGGCTGGGCTATCTGGCCGTCGCGTTTTCGCTGGGCATCGCGGCGCGCAACGCTGGGCTTAACGCCTTTCAGGGCTTTCTGGTCAGCCTGCTCAACAACGCTTCCGCGGGCGAATACGCGGGTTTCACCACCATCGCGGCCGACGCATCCTATCTGGAAATCGCGGTGGTGACGCTCATCGCCAACGCGCGCTATCTGCTGATGAGCTGCTCGCTCAGCCAGAAATTCGCGCCCGGTACGCCGATGCGCCACCGCCTTCTCGTCGGTTACGACGTGACGGACGAGCTGTTCGGCCTCGCCATCTCCTGCGGCGGCTGGCTCGATCCGTATTACATGTACGGCGCGATTCTCGTCGCCGCGCCGAGCTGGGCTGTCGGCACGGCGCTGGGCGTGGTCGTCGGCAACCTGCTCCCGGCGCGCGTGGTCAGCGCGCTGAGCGTCGCGCTTTACGGCATGTTCCTCGCCATCATCATCCCTCCGGCGCGCAAAAACAAGGTCGTCGCCGCGCTGGTGCTGCTCTCCTTCGCGCTCAGCTTCGCCTGCGGCCGCCTGCCGCTCGTCTCCTCACTCTCCTCCGGCACGCGCACCATCATCCTGACCGTCGCGCTCTCCGCCGGTGCGGCGCTCCTCTTCCCCGTGAAGGACGCGGAAAAGGAGGGGAACGCGCCGTGACGCACAGCATTTATCTCTACATCGCCATCATGGCGGGCGTGAGCTTTCTCATCCGCACCCTGCCGCTGACGCTCATCCGCAGGCCGATCACCAACCGCTTTCTGCGCTCGTTTCTGTTCTACGTGCCCTACGTCACGCTCGCGGTGATGACCTTCCCCGCCATCGTGCAGGCCACGCAGTCGCCCTTAGCGGGCGCGCTGGCGCTTGTGCTGGGCATTGCGCTCGCCTTCAACGGCGCAAGCCTGTTCACCGTCGCGGCCTCCTGCTGCGCCGTCGTGCTGATTGCGGAATGGCTTTTGCTTTAATCGCCCGTGCTTTAGGGGACGGCCGACCTTACAGCCGGAAAACAAACGGCTTTCGGATTGACCCCCCCGTTTCATCGTGGTAGTTATTATGTAAGGGAAGGGTCTCCCTTACCGCAATGATATACATATACTGCAAATCCACGAAGATGTCTAGCAGTTATGGTTTGAAGGGAAACCTTCTATACCATAGCTGCTTTTTTGATGCAGCGGAAAGCGAGGATGAAACTCATCTCTTCAGCGGATTCTTCATGTTGGTCAGGCTCAGGGAGAAGAAAGACCGGTGGTGACGTAAACGATGCTTTGCGTATCTGTTGCGTCCAGACGATAGACATATGCACCCGTTTCATCTTCATGGATTGCGCCCAGCGGGATAACAAGCGCATCCTGTACGCTGTCAGATTGGATGACGGACGTTCCATTCATGCCGTCCATCAACCGGGAATCCGCATTCAAAAGCAAATCCGTGGCGTATAGTTTGAATCCTTCACATGTATTCAACTCTTTCAGGTCGTCTGCGTTTCATCCCCGGAAACCCATATCCGTCCGCAATACGCACACAGCCGCCGGATGCCGGACATGGGGCAAGCGCCTCCCTTGGCGCGCTATACCCGGATGCAGGTCATGGCCGCCGGGTCAAGCAGGGCATTGAGCTCCTGCGCTGTCAGTAGGCCTCTGCTGAGGGCAAGCTCGCGGACGGAGCACTTCGTCCTGAGCGCTTCCCGGGCGAGAGAGCAAGCCGCGTTGTACCCGATCCGCGGACACAGTGCCGTCACAACACCCACGGAGCGCTCCACCTCCTGACGGCAGATTTCTTCGTTCGCCCGGAGGTCGCGCAGGCAGTGCTCAATCAGCGTATGCACGCCTCCGCGCAACATGGTCATGCCCTGATACAGGCTGTCAAAGATCACAGGCTCAAAAGCGTTCAGCTCCAGCTGCCCGCCCTCCACGGCCAACGTGACGGTGGCGTCATAGCCGATCACCCGGAAGGCAATCTGGTTGACCACCTCGGGAATCACGGGATTCACCTTGCCCGGCATGATGGATGAGCCGTTCTGCCGGGCGGGCAGGCTGATCTCTCCCAGCCCGTCGCGGGGGCCTGAGGACATGAGCCGCAGATCGTTGCACATTTTGGACAGGCTGGCGGCGCAGCTTTTGAGCGCGGCGGACAGCGTCAGGTAGCAGTCCGTATTCTGCGTGGCGTCAACCAGGTCGGGGCTCTGGGTGAAGGAAATGCCCGTCATCCCGGAGAGAATCGGAACCACCTGCCCGATATAGGCCGCCGAGGCGTTGATGCCCGTGCCGACGGCTGTGCCGCCGAGGTTCAGTACAAGCAGCTCCTTCTGCCCGCGCTCAAGGCGCGCACGTTCCCGGCGCATCACCGCCGCGTAGGCAGAAAACTCCTGACCCAGCCGGATCGGCACCGCATCCTGCAGCTGGGTGCGCCCCATCTTGATCACGCCGTCAAAATCCGCCGCGCGCTCCTCCAGCACGCTCACCAGCGCTTCCATTTCCCGCTGCAGACCCTCGCTGGCCCTGTACAGCGTCATCTTGACGCAGGTGGGGTAGATGTCGTTGGTGGACTGCCCGCAGTTCACATGGTCGTTGGGATGCACGAGCGTGTAGTCACCCTTGACGCCGCCCAGCAACTCGATGGCGCGGTTGGCGATCACCTCATTGGCGTTCATGTTGGTGGATGTGCCCGCGCCGCCTTGAATCGGGTCGACGATGAACTGGTCGTGCAGCTTCCCGTCGATCAGCTCGTCGCAGGCGCGTTCGATGGCCTCCGCCACCCGGGATGAAAGCGCGCCTGTCACGCGGTTTGCTCTCGCGCAGGCCTTCTTGATCCAGGCCATGCTGACTATCATGTCCCCGGGCAGACGGGTATGCGTGATCGGAAAGTTTTCCGCCGCTCTCAGCGCGTGAATCCCGTAGTATGCGTCAGCATCCACAGCCATTTCGCCCACCAGATCGTATTCCATTCTGTTCATGGTCTCATCATGTCTCCTTTTCCTTTGGAATGACTTGATTTCAGTATACGCATCGGGTATACTATTTTCAAATACCAATTTATCAAACTGTCTTATAAGTATTTGCCTATGTAAGGAGGACGCGATGCTGCTGCATGAAATGGCCTATGTCTACGAGGTTTACCGGCAGCGCAGCTTTACCCGGGCTGCGCAGGCGCTGTATATCTCGCAGCCCTCTCTCAGCCAGATGATTCACAAGGCCGAGATGCGCATCGGCGCGCCGATTTTTGACCGCAGCACCTCGCCCATCGGGCTGACGCAGACCGGGCGCGCCTACATCCGCGCCGCCGAGCAGGTGCTTCAAATCGAGTCGGATTTCAGACAGTATCTGGACGATGCGGAACGCTGTGTGACCGGCGTGATGACCCTGGGCGGCACGACGCTGTTTACCTCCTATGTGCTTCCTCCGCTGCTGAGCGCCTTTTCCGAGCGCTGTCCCGGCGTGGAGCTGCGCCTGAACGAGGCTCATACTGCCAGGCTCAAGGGGGAGCTTCAGGAAGGAACGCTCGATTTCGTCATCGACAACTGCGCATTCGACCCCACCGTATACGAATCGCAGCTGCTCAAGCGGGAGCAGGTGATTCTCGCCGTTCCCCGCAGCCTTCCCCTCAGCCCGCAGGCAGCGCCATTCCGTCTGAGCGCCGCGCAGCTGACGATCAAAGACGCGCCTCGCGTCCCGCTCCCGCTGTTCGCAGATGTGCCGTTTCTGCTCCTCAAGGAGGGCAACGACACCCGCGCCCGAGCGGAGCAGCTATGCGCGCAGGCCGGCTTTACACCCCATATCCGCCTACAGCTGGATCAGCAGCTGGCGGCCTACAACCTCGCCAGCTACGGACTGGGCGCGGCGTTCATCAGCGACACGCTGGCGCTGAGCGCGCCTCCGGACGAACGCCTCGTCTACTATCGGATCGACAGTCCGGACGTGGAACGCAGCATCCGCCTGTTCTATAAACGCACCCGTGTGCTGACGGCGCCCATGCGCGCTTTGCTGGATATGCTGGACAGGTCGAAGGGCCGTCCAAAGGATGACTGAACGTCGTCCGGCCTGATGTCGAAACAGGGCATCCGGGCAATCCCTGTTCATATCAAACAACACCCATCCAGGGGATTCAAGCTTGTCATCGCAAGCCCCCGGATGGGTGTTGTCGTGAATCTTTAGCGTATTTTCAAATATCTATCCCTTGACAAAACTGTTTGTGGTATAATGGTTGCATCCGTCGGGCGGCGCTCGAAACGAGCCGCCCCGCAAATGAATGGAGGCTTCTTTATGCTGAAAGGTATTTCCCCGATCATCAGCCCTGAGCTGCTTAAAATCATCGCCGAGATGGGGCACGGCGACGAGCTCGTTCTGGCCGACGCGAACTTCCCCGGCACGTCCATCGGCCAGAAGTGCGTGCGCTGCGACGGCCACGGCTGCGCCGAGGTGATGCGGGCGCTGCTGACGCTCTTCCCACTGGATGACTTTGTGGAAGCGCCGCTGGCCGTCATGCAGGTGCCGGCGGGCATGTTCCCCGGCGACAAAGCGCCGATCTGGGAGGCGTTCCGCGCGGCGGCGGATACCGACCTGCCCACCGCCAAATTCGATATGATGGCGCACGATGCGTTCATGGAGCGCGCGAAAAAGGCTTTCGCCGTCGTGCAGACGGGCGAAACCGCGCTCTACGGCAACATCATCATCCGCAAGGGCGTTGTGCGCGCGTAAGCGCCCTGTTTGGGATGCATGCAAACAGGCTGTCAAGCGTTTCGCTTGACAGCCTGTTTTTTTATCGTTCCATCCATTCCCAGAGCCTTTGCAGCTCCTCTTCGCTGGTGTATTGCAGCGTGATTTTGCCCTTTTCCTGCGTGCCCTCCAGCTTGACCTTCAGGCCGGTCGCGGAGCGCAGGCGCTCGGTCAGCTCCTCGTATTCAATCGGGAGCGGCTCTCTTTCGGGCTTCTCCTTTTTTTCGGTCTGGGCGTTCTTCGCGGCGGCTTCGAGCTGGCGCACCGACCAGCCGAATTGCAGGGTCTTCGCGAACAGCGCGCCTTGCAGCTCGCTGTCCGCAATACCGGCCAGCACGCGCGCGTGGCCTGCGGAAAGCGTGCCGTCGATCACGGCGGATTGAATCCGCGCGGGCAGGTTGAGCAGGCGCAGCAGGTTGGCAATCGCGCTGCGGCTGCGTCCCAGCCGCTCGGCCACCGCCTCCTGCGTCAGGGCACATTCGTTCATCAGGCGGCTCACGCCCTGCGCTTCCTCGATGGCGTTGAGATCTTCGCGCTGGATGTTCTCCACCAGCGCGGCCTCCTGCCGCTTGATCTCGTCCCACTCGCGCACGATGGCGGGAATGGTCGAAAGGTTGGCCAGCCTCGCGGCGCGCCAACGGCGCTCACCGGCGATGATGGTGTAGCGCCCGCCTTCCCGCGCGACGAGAATCGGGGAGAGCACGCCGTTGTGGCGGATGGAATCGGCCAGCGCCAGCAGCGCGTCGTCGTCAAACCGTTTGCGCGGCTGGTTTCGATTCGGGTCGATCTCCCCGACCGGGATTTCCGCCACGGCGTCGGCGGGCACGGGCGCCGCGCCCTCGCTCACCTGATCGACGGATTCCACCACTTCTTCCACATCCGGCAGGATAGCGCTCAGGCCCCTGCCCAATCCCATTTTCTTCGCCATGACGGTTCTTGCCTTTCTTTATTCTCTCGCCAAAAACTCTTTGGCAAGCTGCTGATAGCTCTGCGCGCCGAGGGAGCGCGGGTCATAGAGGCTGATCGGCAGCCCGTGGCTCGGCGCTTCGCCGAGACGCACGTTGCGCGGAATCACGGTCTGATAGACCTTGTTTTTGAAAACCTTGCGCACTTCCTGCGCAACCTGCACGCCCAGATTGGTGCGCGCATCGAGCATCGTCAGCACGACGCCCTCGATGGCGAGATGGCGGTTCATCTTCTGCACCTTCTGAATCGTGCCCATCAGCGCGCTCACGCCCTCCAGCGCGAAATATTCGCACTGTATCGGGATCAGCACGCCGTCTGCCGCGCAGAGCGCGTTGAGCGTAATCATGCCCAGCGACGGCGGGCAGTCGATGAAGATATAGTCAAACTGCTCCCTCACGCCCTCCAGCATGTCGGCAATCACGCGCTCGCGGCGCTCCATGTTCGCCAGCTCGATTTCCGCGCCCGCCAGCCGGATATCCGCCGGGAGCACCGTCAGCCCCTTGACGGCTGTTTTGCAAAGCGCCTGCCCGATCTCCGTTTCCCCGGCCATCACCTCGTACACCGTGGGGGTCTTCTCCTTCACGCGCACGCCCAAGCCGCTTGACGTGTTGCCCTGCGGGTCCGCGTCCACCACCAGCACGCGCTTGCCCTCGGCGGCCACGCATGCGGACAGGTTGACGCTGGTGGTCGTCTTGCCGACGCCGCCTTTCTGGTTCGTGATTGCGATGATCTTAGCCATGATATCTCCCTCATCCCCCTCGCGCCCTGACGGCGGGGCGGGTCACTCCGTTTGCCCGTTTTCCATGAGCATCTGTATAATCCACGCGCGCTCGTTTTCATCCATCGGGAAGCGCGAAACCAGTTCGCGCATCGCGGCAAACGAGCCCGCGCGGGAAAGGTCGTAAAGCGCGTCCGTCAGCGTCGGGCTGACGTCCATGCGGCGATAGGCCAGCGCCAGCAGCCGATCCGCCAGATCGCGCAGCATTTCGCCCGTCGCCAGAATGCTCCGCCCGTCGTCGAGCGTCACGCGCATCTTCCCGCCGGTCGCCTGAAACACCGTGTTGAACAGCGTGGAATCCAGCTGCCGCCAGAGCGCCGAAAGGCTGTCCGACGTGCGCAGAAACCGAAATAAAATCCCGGAAACCGCGTATACCAGCTCCGGGCAGGAGGCCAGCAGCGCGCTGCCCAGCCGCGCCCTCAGCATGCTTTCGATTTGATCCAGTCTGCCGGACATACGGCTCCCTCCCCGCTTATCGGCGTCATTTGCATATCCATGCCATCATATCCTGTATACTATTCTACACGCAAAGCGAAACTCCCGCAAGGGGCTTGCGGGAATTTTCACCGGCGAATTGCTTTTATCCGCGCAAAGCGGCGGCGGGTCGGTTTACATTTTCCGTCCGATAGCGTATACTGGTGGATAGACATCAGGCGGCGCGGACGCCGCTTTTAAAGGAGGCCACCGATGGTATCGTCATCTGTCTGCGAGCGCGTGCTTTCCCGCGCGCTGTCGCGCGGCGGCACGTTCGCCGAAATTTTCATCGAGGATTCCCGCAATTTTTCCATGTCCCTGCGCGACGGGCGCATTGAAAACGCGGCGCTCTCCCGCCCTTACGGCGCAGGCGTGCGCGTCTACGACGGTCTGCGCTCCATTTACGTCTACACCTGCGACGTGAGCGAAACCGGCCTGCTGCGCGCGGCGGATCGCGCGGCGGCGGCCGTGACCGATACGCCCAAGGCCGCGGGCGACGTGCGTCTGGCCGAGCGCGTCCATCCGGATATCCACCCGGTCAAAACGCCGTTCCTCTCCGTGGAGGCCGCGCGGCGCGCGGACGTCCTGCGTCAGGCGGATCGAGCCGCCCGCGCCGTCTCCCCGAACATCGTGCAGGTTTCCGCCGGGCTGATCTCCCGCGAGCAGCACGTGCTCATCGCCAACAGCGAGGGGCTGTACACCGGCGATACGCGCGTTTATACCCGCCTGCTCTGCTCCGCCGTCGCCAGCGACGGCAGGGAGAACCAGACCGGCACACGCAACCCCGGCGCGATGATGGGCTTTGAGCTGTTTGACGGCCGCGTCGATCCCGCGCAGACCGGCCGCGAGGCGGCTCAGGCCGCCGCCACGATGCTCACCGCGCCGTATTGCGCGGCGGGCGAAATGCCCGTGGTCATCGCGGGCGGCTTCGGCGGCGTCATCTTCCACGAGGCCTGCGGCCACGCGCTGGAAGCCACCAGCGTCGCGCCGGGAACGTCCGTTTTTGCGGGCAAGCTGGGGCAGCAAATCGCCGCGCCCTGCGTCACCGCCATCGACGACGGCACCATGCCCAACGAGTGGGGCAGCGAAAACATCGACGACGAGGGCACGCCGACCCAGCGCCTGGTGCTGATTGAAAACGGCATTCTGCGCAGCTACATGGTGGACAGGCTCAACGGCCTCAAGATGGGCATGGCCCCGACCGGCAGCGCCCGCCGCGAAAACTACACCTTCGCGCCGACCAGCCGCATGCACAACACCTTCATCGCCCCCGGCAGCGACGACGAGGACGAGATGATCCGCACCATGGGCGACGGCCTGTACGCCGCGCAGATGGGCGGCGGCAGCGTCAACACGGCGACGGGCGAATTTAACTTCGCCGTGCAGGAGGGTTACCTCATCCGCGACGGCAAAATCGCCTCGCCCGTGCGCGGCGCATCCCTCATCGGCAAGGGCGAACAGATTTTGATGCGCATCGACCGCGTCGGCCGGCATATGACGATGGGACAGGGCATGTGCGGCTCGCTCAGCGGCAGCGTGCCGACCAACGTCGGCCAGCCGACCATCCGCGTCAGCAGCCTGACGGTCGGCGGAAAGTGAGGATCAGCATGGAACTCAACACGTTTATCTCCCGTCTTTTTGAAGCCGCACAGGCGGCGGGCATCGCCCCGGCGGAGGCCGCCTGCGCCCAGAGCGATTCGTTTCAGGTGCGCGTTCGCCGCGGCGAACTGGAGGATTATCAGGTCAGCGAGCGCCTCAGCCTGACCCTGCGCGGTCAGGTGAACGGCCGCATCGGCACGGCGAGCACGCAGGCCGTCACCGAGGAGAGCATCCCCCTGCTGATTCAGGGCGTTTTGGAGAGCGCCGCGCTGATTGAAACCGACGAGCAGGACGCAATTCTCCCCCCGGACGACCGCTATTCCTCCGTCTGCAACGCTTCGCAGGCCGTCACCGCCATCACCGCCGAGCAGAAAATCGCGCTTGCGCGCGACATCGACGCGAAGCTGCGCAGTGACGACCCGCGCCTTACGCCGGATACCTGCGCTGTCGCCACCGGGGAGGAAACCTTCACCCTCAAAAACACGCTGGGGCTGGATCTCTCCCACCACAGCAACATGATTTACGCCATGGCGGACGTCGTCGCCCGCGACGGCGAACACGCCGCGACGAATTACGAAATCCGCTGGGGCTACGGGCTGGACGCGATCGACGCGGAAGAGTTGGCCGAAAGCTGCAAGCGCGAAGCGCTGCTCAAGCTGGAAGCCGGGCGCATGAAGAGCGGCGCTTACCCCGTCGTCATCAAAAACACGGCGATGGCCGATCTGCTCGCCACGTTCTGCGGCGTGTTCTCCGCGGATAACGCGCAGAAGGGGCTTTCCCTCCTCGCGGGGCGCGAGGGCGAGGCCGTCGCCAGCGCGTCCGTCACGCTGACGGACGACCCGCTGATGCCGATGGGACTGGCAAGCTGCCCGTTCGACCGCGAGGGCGCGGCCACGAAAACCAAGGCCGTCATCGAGGACGGCGTGCTCAAGACGCTGCTGCACAACCGCAAGACCGCCAAAAAGGCCGGCTGCCGGACGACCGGCAACGCGGCGGGCGCGGGGCGCGTCGCGCCGACGAACCTCTTTTTCAGGCCCGGAAAGCTGACGCAGGAGGAGCTGCTCGCCAACCTCGGCGACGGCCTGTATCTGACCGAGGTATCCGGCCTGCACGCGGGCGCAAACCCCATCAGCGGCGATTTTTCGCTGCTCTCCCGCGGGTTTGAAGTCAAGGGCGGCCGCGTCGTCCGCGCCGTGGAGGAATTCACCGTCGCGGGCAATTTCTACCAGCTTCTCAAGGACATCACCGACGTGGGCGGCGATCTGCTGTTCGAGGCCTCGCCCATCGGTTCGCCCTCCGTGCTGGTCAAGCGTCTGGACGTCGCGGGCGCGTAATCGCTTTTTGATCCATCCTTTCCATCCGGGAAGGGTGGATTTTTTGATTCCCTTTATTATCTCACACCGTAAGATAAATCACAAAAATTGACATTTGAAACCGCCGCGCGTATCATTGAGCGTTTTGCCGTTGCGCCGCCGGCGCGGCGCTGATACAATGACCCCATCAAAAGGAACCACAACCCGCACATTCGGCGGAGCATGGTGCAAGGAGGAATACGCGATGCGAGTCGTCAAGAAACCGGAAGAACGCAAGGCGGAAATGGTGGCCGCCGCGGCAAAGCTGTTTGCACAGCAGGGCTTTGTGAGAACCTCCGTGTCGGAAATTGTTTCCGCCGTGGATGTGGCCAAAGGGCTGTTCTATTATTACTTCACCACCAAGGACGATATGGTGAAGGCCGTTGTCGAGGGCTATTGCAGCTATCTGGGCACGCTGGCCGAGCAGATTGCCGACGGCGAGGGCACGGCGCGCGAGAAATTCGCCCGGCTGATGCATCCGGAGATCTGGCACGAGTGCTTCACCGCGCCGCTGACCGCGGATCTCTGCCTGCCGCAGCACGCCGCGCTGTATACCGATATGTGCGACCGCGTGTATGCGCACATGGGCCCCGCGCTGGAAAAGATGACGGCGCAGGCGCTCCGCGAGAACGGCCGCGACGAAAAGGACGCCAAGCGTCTGACCGGCGTTGCGCTCTACGGTATTCTGATGATGGCGCGCCGGGGCGAAATGACGCTCGAAGGCGCGATGAACATGATCGCGCAGGTGCTCGGCCTCAACGCTTCGGAAGCCTAATCCCTTTGTCAGTCAGGGTTTGACCCTTTTACATAGATGGATAACCTTCAAACATCCCCCCTCTCTCCTTCGTATACGAACACGCCGCGCGGGTCGATCCGCGCGGCGTGTTCGTTTTATCTCACCCTCACCCTTGCATCCCCTGCGGCCAAATACATCGGCTCGGGGTAGCTTTCCAGCGCGTTAAACTCAAAGAAGACTTCCCGCGCGCCCGCGTCCGTCATCCCCCTTGCGCCCAGAACGGCGTGATCGAGCACGCGCCCGCTGCCGTCCGTCAGCACGGCGCGCTTGCCCCAGCGCGCGTTGACCTCGGCGGCGCTCCAGTTTTCATCCACATCAAAATGCCCTGCGGCGGCCTTTTTATCCGCCAGCCTTTGGGCGTGAAGCGCTTCGGGCTTGGGCTGCATCGCCACGCAGAGATACAGCCTGCTCTGCGCATAGATGGCGTGCACGCTCGATGCGACGCTCTCCCCCAGATCGGAGAGCGCGCGCAGGGTCGCCGTGCGGCTGCCGGGCGTCTCCCGTTCGGGCTTCGGCGCGGTCGTAAAAAAGCGGTTGATGGAAAGCGCGGCGAACGACAACATGTTGTTTCCCTCCCTTGTGTAGGTCTATCTATTATATTAGACGCAAAAACCGCCGGTTTTTTTACTCTGCGCGCGCATTTTTGTAAAAATTACAAATTCTTCATCATTCGTAAAAAAAGTGTTACATTTCGCGCTCATTTTACGTCTATATAAGTGAAAGAACCAACCAACCCCCTGCCGCGCGGCCATCCGCCGTCCGGCGCGTCGTTACAGAGGATGCACGCGACCCTTTTTCAACGCATCGACTCTTATATAAGAGAAGGAGGAAAAAAAGATATGAATCGGTTTTTGCGCCTGTCGTCATCCCTTGCGCTGTGCGCGCTGCTGGCCGTTCCCGCCGCCGCGGGCGCGGCGAGAGACGATTTTGACCTGAGCGCCTCCGGCATTTCATCCAGCGGCTATGCCCAGCAGCTCGGCGCGCCGAAATCCTACGGTTCGGGCAAGATCACCCTGAAAATGCCCAAGGAAAACCCCGTGGCAGAAGGCGTGAACCCCATCACCGGCGAGACGTTCACCGGCGAATACCGCCCGACGCTCGTTTCCATCGACGCGCACCCGGCGGCGCTGCCGCATTGGGGCGCGGCCTCCGCCGACCTGATCTACGAAATGCCGATTCAGGCAGACGGCTCCACGCGCGAGCTGGCGCTGTTCATGGGCGATTACCCCGACGGCGCGGGCCCGGTTCGCTCCGCGCGCGTGCCGATGTGCTCCCTGCGGGAGATGTGGGGCGGCGTGTTCGCCTTCTACGGCTATCAGGGCGGGCGCGACAAGAACAACATGAAGAGCTGGATCGAGGCCAACAGCAGCGTGAAAAAGCTGAAATATCCGTATCTGAACGGCATCAGCAAGCACGCCGACTGGTTCCCCCGCACCAGCGACGGCGGCCACATCGGCCCTCACAACGTCCGGCTCGACCTGAGCGCCGTGTACGCGGATTATTCCGAAACGCCCAAGCCGCATCCCTTCACGTTCACCGAGACCGGGCTTGAGCGCGGCGAGGATGTAAACGGCGTCGTCATCAACTACAAGACGACGGCCGACGCTTATATGACCGCTTACGAATACAACCCCGCCACCGGGCTGTTCGAGCGCTACCGCAACGGTTACGCCTATACGGACAGCAACACCGGCGAAACCTGCGCCTACGCGAACGTGATCGTCCTGCGCACGGATATCTCCTGGGCGAGCGGCAACCCGTCCCGCCCGGTCATCCGGCTGAACGGTCAGGGCGTGGCCGAAATCTTCCAAAACGGCAAATACATCCGCGGAAGCTGGGCGCGCGATTGCAGCGAGACCAAGAACCTGAACAACCGCATGGTGTTCTTCGATGAAAACGGCGAAGAGCTGCCCATGAAGGTCGGCAAGACGTTCATCCAGATCGTGGATAACGAGCAGCCGGTCGTCGTCGTCGCGGACGAGGCCGTTTCCGGCAGCATCGAGCCGCAGAAGCAGCGCAGCACGGTCGGAACGGGGAAGAAAAAGAAATAAGCGTCGTCATACCAATCCCATATAGCGGCCATCAGCGCCGCGCATAGAAAGAAAAAAACCTGACAATCTTCGGTTTATGGCGGGGCGTCGGCAGCGCCCCGTTTCTTCTTTATTTTTGGGGAAAAACAGCATTTTCGACACGTCCTTCCCCTTCGAAACCCGGAAAAGGACGAAACTTTTTCCAGCCTGCCGAAAAGTTCGTGAATGAATTGACAAAATCGATTTCAGGTGTTACAATGCCTGTGCAAATCAAAGAAGGAGGATATACTTCATGAAGAAATTTGCATCCATTCTTCTGTCCATGCTGATGGCGACCGGCGCGATCGCCGCCGCTTCGGCTGAGACGTACACCGGCACCGCGCAGGGCATCGGCGAAGTTTCCGTCACCCTGACCGTGGAAGACGGCAAGATCACCGCGGCCGAGGTCGTCGGTGAGAGCGAAACCAAGGGCATTGGCTATGAGCCGTGCGCCGACGGCACCTTCGCCGATGCGATCGTCGCCGCGCAGGGCGTGGATTTTGACAGCATCTCCGGCGCGACCGTGACGAGCAACGCCGTGAAGGACGCGGCCAAGAAGGCCATGGCGGCGGCCGGCCTCATCGAGGCTGAGGATACCACCGTGACAGATACCGAGTGCGACGTGGTGATCGTCGGCGCGGGCGGCGCGGGCATGACCGCGGCGCTTCAGGCCGTGGATTCCGGCGTGAACAGCGTCATCATCGTGGAAAAGGGCGGCTCCACCGGCGGCAACACCAGCCGCGCGACCGGCGGCATGAACGCCGCGAAGACCGTCTATCAGGATGAAAACGAATGGTCCGAAGCGACCACGACGGCCGTGGAAAAGGCCATCGCGACCGCCGAGGAAAAGTATGCCGACGGCGACAAGATCAGCAACCTGACCGCGACGGTCAAGGAGCAGTTCGAGGCCTACAAGGCCAATCCGGAAGGCTACTTTGATTCCGTCGAGCTGTTTGCCCTCGACACCATCATCGGCGGCAAGGGGCTCAACAACTTCGATCTGGTTATGACCCTGACGGGCAACTCTGCCGAGGCCATCGACTGGCTGGCCACCAAGAACGCGCACCTGACCAACGTTGGCTCCTTCGGCGGCGCGAGCGTCAAGCGCATCCATCGCGCCACCACTGAGGACGGCAAGACCACCCCGGTCGGCGCTTACCTCATCAAGGTGCTCACCGCCGACGTGGAGGCCGAGGATAAGATCGACCTGCGCACCAACACCGCCGCGACCGAGATCGTCATGGAAGACGGCAAGGCCGTGGGCGTGAAGGTCAGAAGCGAGAACGGCGAATACACCATCCGCGCGAAGGCCGTCATTCTGGCCAGCGGCGGCTTCGGCGCCGACCTCGACCGTGTGGCCGCGCTCAAGCCGGCGCTCGCGGGCTTTGTGACCACCAACGTCTCCACCGTCACCGGCGACGGCATTGACATGGCCGTGGCCGTCGGCGCGGCGACCGTGGATATGGAGCAGATTCAGATTCACCCGTCCGTTTACACCGAGACCACCACGGCGCTGATCACCGAGGGCATCCGCGGCGACGGCGCGATCCTGGTCAATCAGGAAGGCAAGCGCTTCGTCAATGAGCTGGAAACCCGCGACAATGTCTCCGCGGCTGAGCTGGCTCAGGAGGGCGGCTACGCCTACACCATCCTCGACCAGAAGATGATGGACGCTTCCTCCACCTACAACGGCTACTTCACCAAGGGCTATGCCGTGCAGGCGGACAGCTACGAGGCGCTGGCCGAGAAGCTGGGCCTCGATCCGGCGACCTTCGCCGCGACCATGGAAACCTGGAACAAGGCCGTCGCCGATCAGAAGGACGACGCGTTCGGCCGCCTGTCCTTCGCCTCCGCGCTGGATACCGCTCCGTACTACGCCATCAAGGTTTCTCCGGGCATCCATCACACCATGGGCGGCCTGAAGATCAACACCAACGCCGAAGTGCTCACCGCTGAGGATCAGGTCATTCCGGGTCTGTACGCGGCAGGCGAGGTCACCGGCGGCGTGCACGGCGCGAACCGCCTGGGCGGCAACGCTGTGGCCGATATCGTGGTCTTTGGCCGTATCGCCGCGCAGAACGCTGCGGCGTACATCGCCAAGTAAATCATCGCCAAACAGGGCGGCTTTCCGAAAGGAAGGCCGCTCTTCTTTTATTTCCTTCCGCCAAAGTCTGCAAAACATCAAATTCTGGCTCGCGCGGGCAGGGCAAGCCGCGAAAAGAGAAAAAATGGCTGGCCGCGCTGATCACGGCGATCAAGCTCATGCCGCTCATGCTCGTCAGCCTCTTTGCCGGCATTGCGGTCAGCAAAAAAATAGACGACCGGCGAATCAGGAAGCTGGTGCTCCTGCTGCTGGTCGTCTCCGGCGCAATGCTGATTGCGCAGAATCTATAAAACCCTCTCCGGTTTTCCCCGCCGAGAGGGCTTTTTTTAATGGATCGTCAGCGCGTCGTCCTCAATCAGATAGCCTTCGCCGTCCACGCGCAGCAGCAGCTTGGCCTCCGCCAGCGTCGTCTGCGCGCCGGCCTGCGTCAGCGCGATGGAAATCACCGGGTCTTTCGCGTCGGCGGCGGGCGTCTGGTCGCTCCAGACGACGGTTTCGCCGTCGCTCTCCGCCGTCGTGCCGACGGTGACGTATGTGCCCAGCAGCGCGTCCCACTTCATAAATATGCCGCTCGTCGCGCTCAGCGTATAGTGCGCGTCCATCGGCGCGCCGTTTGCGTCCGCCACGGAGGGCGTGAGCATCAGGCCGGAGAGCGTGCTGTCCCCCGGCGTGTAGCGCCGCATGGTCATCACGTCCAGCCTGCCGCCCTCAAACGCGGCGGACAGGTTCAGCAGCGTGTCCTCCTCGCGCGTATAGCCGAGCGCGCCGGGCAGATAGCTCACCAGAATCGAGCCGTAGCCGCCGTTCTGAAAGAAATCGCCCAACTGCGCGTCGTGCCATGCCGCCCGATCCTCCTCGGATAGCAGGCCGCGCTCCACCGCCAGATCGCCCAGCTCCGCCAGAAAAGCCTCGTAGCTGTCTTCCAGCGCAAGCAGGTCGTCCACGCTCAGGAGCGGGCTTCCCTCGTCCGCGAACACAGTCGTTACATTCAGCGCAAGGAAGAATGAAAAGCAAATAAGAAGAAACCTTTTTCTCATGCACATGACTCCTTAGCGCATAAAGGTCTGCGCTATTCAACTCCTTCAGTCAGCTTCGCTGACAGCTCCCTCAAGGAGGGAGCCTTTTGGCTTTAAGAAAGAATAGTGAGAGAATAAAGCCTCCCTCCTTGAGGGACATCGAATCTGTTGCCGCCTGTGGCGGAAACAAACAGGTGAAATGCCGAAGGTTGGCACGACGAAGTCGTGACGGAAGGAGTTAAAGACCCCGCCAGTCCTCACTTCGTGAAATAAACGATGTCGCTGACGTCGCGCTCGCGCGAGCCGCTGGTCTTGTTGACGCGCTCGCTGCCGAGGATCATCGTCGCGCTTCCGCCGCCGTCGAGGTTGTACGCAACCTTGCAGCCCTGCTCGACAAACACCTGCTGGAGCTCCTGCAAGGTCATGCCCTTGTCGCTCCAGCCGTCGCGGCGGCCGTCGGCGACGACGAGCACATAGTGGTTCGCGTCCACCTGACCGATGGCCGTGCGCGGCTCCCTGATCGTGTCCTTTGTGGAGATGATGTATTTTTCCGGCAGCTCCACCGCCTCGCCGTCGTTGACCAGCAGCGGGCCGAAGGTGAAGCTCTGCACAGCGCCCTCGTCGATGTACTTCTGCCCCTCGCCCGCGGCGTATGTGCCGCGCGGCAGGGCGATAAACGTGCCGTCGCGCATCACCAGAAGCTGGTCGCGGCTGGAAGCCGCGTCGCGGTAGAGCACGCCGTTGCGGATGACCAACCCGTTTTTATCCTTGTAGTTGTAATAGTCGCCGTTGATGGCCAGAATCGCGCCGTGGCGCTCGGCGATGGCGCTGGTGGCCTCCGCGTTATTCTTGGAATACTGCTCCCCGGCGAACGCGGTCTGCATCTGCGCCGGGTCGCTGACGTAGACGTTCGCCACAAAGAAGCGCAGGTTCGTGCGGTTGAACGCATAGCACCACTGGTCAATCGTGATCTTGATCGTGTCGCCCTCGTAGGCCGTCGTGTCCTCGATGGTTTTGGCGTTCGGTTCGGTCGCCGCAAGCGCGCAGACCGGCAGGCAGAGCGCCAGCATCAGCGCCGCCCGGCAGATGATTTTTTTCATAAATAAATGACTCCTTTGGTCACGCATGCCGCGTGTCGGCTTCTTCAAAGTGAAAGCCCTTTGATATGGTTTCATAGTGCGGTTGGGGCAACGCCCCTCATCGATTCCCTTTACTGCGCCGTAAACATGATGACGTCGCTGACGGAGCGCTCCTTGCCGCCGGAGGGCATATTGACGACCTCGCCCCGGAAATAGAGCGTCGTCGAGCCGCCGCCGTCCAGATTGAACGCAAATTCCGCGCCCTCGTCGAGGAAGAGCTGCTGCAACTGCGGAATGCTCGCGCCGGTGGAATAGCCCTCGCGGCGGCCGTCCACCACGATGACGATGTAATGCAGCGGGCCGAGCTGGCCGATTGCCGTTCGCGGCTCGTAATATCCGTCGTGGCAATTCACGTAGAAGCTCGAGGGCAACGTCGCGGCCTTGCCGTCTTCAACCAGCACCGGGCCGAATTCAAAGGTCTGCCATGTCTTTGCCTGCTCCAGCTTGTTGGCGACGAGCCCCTGCTTGCCGCTTCTGTCCGTCTGGGCGGAGAGGTCGCCGTTTTGATCCACCACCAGCAGATGGTGCTTCTTGATGTTCTGCCGGCGCAGCACCTCGCCGTTGCGGATAATCACGCCGTCGCGGTGATAGCGGCAGAAATCCGCGTTGATCGCCAGCACCGGGTTGTATCGCCCGGCGATGTCGCTGACCGCCTCGTAAATGCCGCTCTTGAAATCGTCGCCCGCGAACGCCGTCCGGAATTGCTCGACGCGCTCGAGCTGAATATCGCAGACGAAATACGTCATGCCGTCCTTCGTCTTCTGCTCGATGGAGACGGTGATGCCGTCGGATTCATAGTGGAGCTGATCCGGCTCGTAGCGCTTGAAGCCGGTGGATGTGTCCGCCGTGGTCTGCGTCTGCGCCGTCTCCTGACGGGTTTCTTCCTGCGCGAGGATCGTCTCCTGCTTGGCTTCCTGCTTCACTTCCTGCTTTTCCTGATCCGGGTTGAAGCTGGCCGCCGCGGCCAGCGCGCTGTCCGGCTCGGGCGTGGCGCCGGGAAGCTGCTGCACCGTCCTTTCGTTCTGGATGACCGCCCACTGGCTGAAACGCTCCTGCACGCTCGGCACGTCGCCCATCGGCGCGCTGGCGTTGCACAGCGTCAGCAGCAAAACGGCGCAGACCGCGCCGCCCAGCCAGCGGTCGATATGCCGATGGTCAAACGTCGGCATATCGAAATATCGCTTGCGAATCGCCGGTTCGAAGGTGCGCTTGTCCCCCGGCGGGGGCGGCGGCGCTTTGTCATAGCGCCGGGGCGGGGTGCGCTTAAACTGGTCAAGCGGCTTCATGAATGTCTCCTCTGCACTGAAATGAAAAAATGCTATCGTTTATTATACTTCGATTGCGGTTTCGTGTCAAACGGGCGCGGGTTTCTTTTTGTCAGCTGCTTAAACTTTCCAGATATCCTTCCAGCGCCTGCACGTCGTCGAACATCCGCCCGTCGCGCAGCTCGTCCTGCTCCTCCCCGGCGGCCAGCGCCACGGGGATATCCGTCCGGCGCACGACGGTCAGCGTCTCCCCGGTCGTGTTCTGCAAAACGGCGAGCAGGCCGTCGTCCCCCGCCCGCAAGACCCAGTGCAGCGGGCAGGGCACGTCCATGCGCGTGCTCACATCCACCTCGGCGGCGGAAAAGCCCGTCACCGCCGCGTTTTCATACAGCCCGCCGATTTCCTTTTCCAGCGCGCCGCGCGTCAGCCCGACGAGCCGGGCGGGCAGCTTTTCCCGCCGCTGGACGCTGTGGCCGCAGGGCGCGTAATACATCGTTCGGTGCAGATATGCGTCCCTGTCCGTTTTGACGGAAAGATCCGCCCCGGCGGGCGCTTCCACGGCGTGCGTTTTCCGCGCCGTCTGCGGTTTCTCCGCGCTCGGCGCATCCGCCCCCTGCGCGGGCAGCAGGCAGAGCATCGCGGCCAGCGCCACGACGATCAGCAGATAGCGATAAGAAGCATGCAAACGATCATCTCCTTTTTGCGCTCATTGTGCGCAGGAGAAGGGCGGCGCATGATGGAAATAAATTGTTTTTAGGAAAATCCGAACAAACGGTTCTTCCGCATCGTCTATAAAGTATAGGAGGTGATGCGCGCATGGCGGTCATCACAAATGAAAACGCCCGGCAGCGGCTCGTCCGATTGGTTGAACAATACCAAACCGATCTGCTTCGCCTGTGCTATATCCAGTTGCACGATACCGCGTTGGCCGAGGATGCGGTACAGGAAACCTTTATCAAGGCCTACCGCTCATTTCCCGCCTTTCGCGGGGACTGCAGCGAAAAGACTTGGCTGATGCGAATTGCCGTCAACACCTGTCGCGACATGATTCACTCCGCATGGTTTCGCCATCTGGATCGTCGAATTACGCCTGAACAGCTTCCGGAATCCTGCGAACAGACGGATGAAGACGCTGTCGATTTGACCATTGAGGTCATGCGGCTTTCGCAAAAGCACCGCGAGGTCATTCTTCTGTACTATTACGAAAACATGACGACCGATGAAATCGCGCAGGCGCTCGGCGTTGCCAAATCAACCGTCTCTGTTCGCCTTGAACAAGGCCGTCAAAATCTTCGGAAAATGTTGGAAAGGAGGCGTTCTCATGGATGAATTTCGCCAGAATAACCGTCTGCGCGGCGCGCTGGATGCGGCGCTTTCCGGGCTGAACGGCGACCCCGCCCTCGCTCAGCGTGTTCTCCGCTGTGCCGAAGAAAAACCAAGGGCGGCGAAGAAGTTGTCCGTCGGTCTTGTATTTGCCCTTGTCGCGCTGCTGGCGGCCACAGGCATTGCCGCCGCGGCGGCGCTCAATCTGTTTGAAAAATTCGGCCAGAATGATCGCCGCTTCGCTGAAATCGCGCCTCAAACCGCCATCAGCGCGGAATCTTCCGTCGCTCAAACCGAGAAAACAGGCACTGTCGCCGCGTCCATCACCAACGCTTATTACGACGGCGAATCGCTGCTCATCGGTTACTCAATTCAAGGCGTTTCAATCTTTGAGCCTTTTTCGCCGACGGATGAACAGTTGGCGCGGATGCGCCCGACCGACGCTGTCCCTGCGAGACTGAACGAATCCCATCTTGCCGAGGCGTTTGAAGCCGCCCGGCAGGCCGGAACCCCTTGGGGCATGGCCACCTATCGCATCGCGGTATCCGACCACACCTACACGGACGACGACCTTGATCTCGGCCCTTGGACGGAAACCGAAGACGCTTCCGACCCCGATTGCCTTTTAGCCATCCGTGATTTTGACGCTTTGCCGGAAACCGCAAAAAATCGGGATTCGCTTTCCCTCCATGCCGCCGTCTATCAGTATGCCGTGTTTGATTATTTCGACGGTCATTCCATGTATACGACGACCGAACGCACCGAATTGTTCCCGCTGACCGCAACTGTAAATCGCATCAGCCGCGATTCCGCGCTGTTTATGGGCTTCGAAACGGTGAAAGGCGCAAAAATCGGGCTTTCCGTTCAGGTTTCTGAAATCCGCCTGACGGCAAAAATGACGGCCGTTGACGGCACATTTCCTTCGATTCCCGACGATTCCTGGTTCGACCTGTTGCTGACGGACGAAGACGGAGAGGCCTTTTCCCCCGCATCCTTTGAGATTCTGGATCGTCAAACGATGTGCTTCACCTTCGACGGCAACGGCCAAATGCCGACGACCCTCAACGCCAGTCTGTTGATTGTCAGCCCTTCCGGCCAAACGGAATCCATCCCCATCGTGCTTGACGTCAACGGATAATTGATCAAAAATACCCATGAACCCGGCTTCCCGGTTCATGGGCATTTTTTTCTTTCCCATTTTACATCCCGAGCGGCTTTTTCCCCGGCGTTCCGGCCTTGCGCGGATACGCCTTCGGGGTCGTGCCGGTCTTATCTGTCAGCAGCAGCACGTGCGCCCAGTCCGCCCGGCGGGGGATCGGCGCATCCACCGTGCCGCGCACCGTGCCGCCCAGCAGGAACGCCGCGCGCCGCGCCGCCGTCAGCTCGTCGGCCACGCCGGGGCCCTTCCACGCAATCGCCACGCCGCCCTTTTTGACAAACGGGAGCGTCAGCTCCTCCAGCGTCGCCGCGTTTGCGACCGCGCGGGAAACCGCCGCGTCGTATTGCTCGCGATGCGCCGCCATTTTGGCCGCGTCCTCCGCGCGCGCGTGCAGCGTCGCCGCCGTCAGGCCGAGGCGCTTCAATGCATCCTCCAGAAACAGGATGCGCTTGTTCAGCGCGTCCAGAAACGTGATTTGCAGATCGGGGCGCAGAATCAGCAGCGGCATGCCGGGAAAGCCCGCGCCCGTGCCGACGTCGATGACCTTCGCGCCCTGCGCCAGCAGCCCGTGCGCCAGCGGCGCGGCGCTGTCCAGATCGTGGCGATCCACGCGCTCGTCTTCGTCCAGCACGGCGGTCAAATCCATGCGCGCGTTGTATTCGTCCAGAATGGCGTGAAAGGCTTCAAAGCGATCCAGCGCGGTTTCGTCCGCCGCAACGCCCATCATCTCCAGCCCGGTCTTCAGTCTCTCCTTATTCATGCCGACTCTCCCACACAAATTTAATCCAGCTCAGCCCCTCGCGCAGATGGTTTTTGATGAAATATTCCGGCTTGGAGGGGCTGCCCTTGCCGCTGGCGATGATGCCGACCTGCTCGCACAGCGCCAGCGCGCGCGGCACGTGGTAATCGCTGGTGACGATCAGCGCCGCCGTCAGCCTGCGGTCGTCCATGATGGATTGCGCGTAGCCGAGGTTCTGCCGCGTGTTGAACGAATCGGTCTCCGCCTCGATGTCCGCCGCCGCAACGCCGTGCGCGATCAGCCAGTCGCGCATCACGTCGCCCTCCGCGCGCGGCTCGTCGCTGCCCTGCGCGCCGCAGACGATCATCAGCCGCGGCTGCTTCCGGTATTCCTCCAGCGCCGCCGTCAGCCGCCTTTCCAGCGCGACGGAGGGCGTGCCGTCCGCCTTGACCTGCGCGCCGAGCACAATGATGGTGTCAAATTCGCCGACCGGGGGCAGATGCGTCTCCTTGTAATAGACAAAGCCGATCAGCCCGGTCGCGCAGACCGCGCCGAACAAAACAAGCGCCGCAAGCACCATCAGCAGCCTCCTCAAAACGTTCATCGCTTTCGCCCCTTTTCCGCCGCGTCAAATTCCGTTCCATTCGTCCATTTCAAGCGCAATCAGCTCGTCCTCCTGCTCCTCGCGCAGCGTCCCCCGCCGGCCGGGCACACTGCGGCTGCGCATGATATAGCTGATTTCCCGCTCATCCTGCCGCCCGTCAAACTGGCTGTTCTGCGTCATGGAATAGACGCTGTTCCCGGCAAAAATCAGGTGGTCGATCACGCGGACGCCGATCACGTTCAGCGCGCCGATCACCGCGCGGGTGGAATCATAGTCGTCCTGCGAGGGCTCGGCCATGCCGCTGGGGTGATTGTGCGCCAGCAGAACGGCATGCGCGTGATACCGCAGCGCGGTTTCGACGACCTCCCGCGGGTAAATCTGCACCTGATCGATGGTGCCCCGATGCATCAGCGCCGGGTGGAGCACGCGCCCGCTCTGATCCACGCAGATCATGTAGACGCGCTCCTCATGCAGGCCGAAGAACAGCGCGCCCGCGTATTTTCTCGCCTCGGCCAGGTTGGTGATGACGGGCTTTCTGCCCATCGCGCTGTGCTGATAATAGCCCATCAGCTGGGGCATCAAACTCAGCAGCGCGGCGGCGTTTTCGCCCACGCCGTCCACCCGCGTCAGCTCTGCCGGGGAGGATTCCAAAACGGCGCTCAGCGAGCCGAAACGGTCGATCAGCCGATGCGCCAGCGGGTTCACGTCCCGCTGCGGGATGGCGAACATGAGCAAAAGCTCGAGCACCTCATGCTCGGAAAAGCCGGAAAGCCCCTCCTTGATGAACCGCTCCCTCATCCGCGCGCGATGTCCCGCGTGGACAGCCTTTTCGCTCATGTGCTTCTCCTTCCTCCTTCAGTCTCGCTCCGCTCGACAGCGCCCTCAAAGAGGGCGCCTTTATCTCAATGCCTCCCTCCTTGAGGGAGGCGTCGCCGCAGCGACGGAAGGCGTAAATTTTAGGATTTCGCCAGAATGTTTTCCAGCGCCTCCACGCTGTGCGCCACCGGCAGACCGGCGGATTCAAGCCGCTTCAAATCGTTGTGCCCCCAGGAAACCAGCACGCAGTCCGCGCCCAGCGCCTCGGCCAGATGCGCGTCCGTCAGCATATCGCCCACGAGCACGACGTCCGCGCCGGTCAGCCCCAGCTCCCGGAGCTGCCGCCGGCCGATCTCCGTCTTTTTGCCGGCGCTCTCGTCCTGCAGGCCGCTGATATCCTTCATATACGGGGTCAGCCCCAGCGCAGCGCACTGCGCGCGGACGGACGGCTCATACGACGCGGAGAGCACCGACTGGCTCCGCCCCTGCGCGTGCAGCGCCCTGATCGCCTCCAGCACGCCGGGAATCAGCCCCACGCCGACCGCCCTCTTGTTGAATTCATCCAGCCAGAGCCGCGCGATTTCCTCGTAGCTGTGCCTGGCGTAATCCACGCCGACGCGCGGATAAAAATCCCGCACGGGCATGGTCATGTTGTTTCGGTAATCTGCCAGCGTGATGCGCGGCACGCCGATCTGGTCAAAGACGTCGTTGTCCAGATCGACGGAGAGCTGCGCGTCGTTGAGCAGCGTGCCGTTAAAATCCCAAATGATGTGCTTCATGGCTGTATTATACCCTCTTTGTGTCGCTTCCGTCAATCAAACAGCGCGCGGATGTCCTCCGGCGTGAGCTGGGTCGGCATGGCCTCGCCCGCGGTAATCATCTGGTCGAACATCTCCCGCTTTCTCGCACCGAGCTTGACGACCTGCTCCTCGATGCTGCCGCGCGTAATCATGCGGATGACCGTGACCTTGTGCTTCTGGCCGATGCGGTGCGCGCGGTCGGTCGCCTGATCCTCCGCCGCCGGGTTCCACCACGGGTCGAAGTGGATCACCGTGTCCGCGCCGACGAGGTTGAGGCCGGAGCCGCCCGCCTTGAGCGAAATCAGGAACACCTGACCCTCGCCCGCGTTGAATTGCTGCACCATTTCGATGCGGCGCTTGGGCGGCGTTTCGCCGTCCAGATACATGCAGGAGATGCCGACGGCCTCCAGCCTGCGCTGCAAAATTTTGAGCATGCGCGTGAACTGGGAGAAGATGAGCGCGCGGTGCCCAGCCTCCAGCGAGCCGGGCAGCACGTCCAGCAGCAGGTCAAGCTTGCCGCTCGAGGCCGCGTAGCTGGGCAGAACCAGCGACGGATGGCCGCAGATCTGGCGCAGTTCGGTGATGGCGGCCAGCATCTCGATCCGGTTGTTGCTGCTGAACATGCCCTCGACCTGCGGGCGCAGGCGCAGCAGGCTGGCCTGATAGACGCGGCGCTGCTCCTCGGTCATGTCCGCCGTGAGCGTAATCTCCACCTTCTCCGGCAGCTCGCGCAGCACGTCGCCCTTCAGGCGGCGCAGCAGGAACGGCCGGATGCGGCTGCGCAGCACGTCGGCCTCCTCGCCCGTGCCGAAGCGATGCATGAACTGCGCGAACGAATTGAGGTAGCCCGGCAGCACGAAATCGAAGATCGACCACAGCTCGCCCGGATGGTTCTCCATCGGCGTGCCGGTCAGCGCCAGCCGCGTCTGCGCCTTGAGCTGCTTGACCGCACCCGCGCCGACGCTCATCGCGTTTTTGATATACTGCGCCTCGTCGAGGATCGCGAAGCGGAACGGCACCTTGGAGAGCAGGCCGATGTCGCGGCGGATCAGCGGATAGCTCGTCAGGTAGACGTCCACATCGCGGTTTTCGCCGCTGAGCCGCGCAATCGTCTGCGCGCGCTGAGCCTGCGTGCCCTCGCCCGCAGCGCACCGCAGTTCGGGCGCGAATTTCGCGATTTCCGCCATCCAGTTGTACACCAGCGACGTCGGCGCAACGACGATGGAGGCCGCGTTCTGGTCGCCGCGGCGCTTTGCCCACAGCAGCAGCGTGATGACCTGCAGCGTCTTGCCCAGCCCCATATCGTCGGCCAGAATACCGCCCATGTGCAGCCGGTCGAGCGCCTGCATCCACATGAAGCCGCGCATCTGATACGGGCGCAGGAGCTGATCCAGCGGCGCGGGGCAGGGCTCGCCGTCGTCCTGCAGGCTGCCGACCATGTTCTTCACGCTGTCCTCGACCTTGACGGGAATGCCGCCGCTCTCCAGCAGGCTGGTCATGTACGCCGCGCGGTAGGTGGCGATTTCCATCACGCCGCGCGCGTTCCTTTCCTCGTCCTCCGGCTCGCCCGTCTCGCTGCCGACGGCGGCTTCCGCCATCTCGCGCCACTCGTCCATCTCCGAAAGGTCGAGGAACGATCCGTCCTTGAGGCGGAAATACTTCTTGCGGTCGCGCAGCGCGCGCAGAATATCGACGACCTCCGGCGCGGGCTCGCCGTTTTCGGTCATCTCCAGCCGCAGCGCGCCGTCCTGCATGCGCAGGGTGCCGACAAAGTGCGGCTTGCGCGGGGTCATCTTCCGGAACTCGTCGGAGCAGTAGACCTCCGCGTTTTCCTGCATCCGATAGATGCCCTCGGTCAGGAAGCGGTAAATCGGCTCCTGCCCGCCGAGGATGACGCGCCCCTTCTGCATGCGGAAGCCGAAGGCCGCCAGCAGATCGAGCGCGCGGCGCTCGGCCGCCGCGTCGCGCAGCAGCATGATGCGCTCGTCGCCCTCCACCGGCGCGGCCTGCGGCGCAAAGGGGTCGATCTCCGTGTCGCCGTAGAGGAACGCGACGCGGCAGAGCACCAGATTGTTCTCCCGGTCGAAATACGCGCGCACCTTCAGCTCGCGGCGGATGATGCGCTCGGCCAGCGCGCCGTCGAGCGTCACCGTTCCGGCGCGCTCCAGCGCGGGCAGCAGGTCGGAGATCACGCGGGTGCTCTGCTGCGCGTCAAAGCGGAACGCGGCGGGCGCGCCCGGCCCGGCCTGCGCGGAGAGCAGCACGCGGACGATCCCCCGCTGCGCCTCCGGCAGGCGGAGCACGTCGCCCTCGCAATAGACGTAGGTACATTCGCTGTCCAGCATGCGCAGGCTCTTGGGCATCTGCGCGCGCACCTCCAGCTCGCGGCCGCTGGCGAACACGCCGAAGAGCAGCTCAACCTGCCCGTCGAACACGCTCGGCACGCTGACGACCTCCTCGCCGAAGGAGATTTTGAACGGGCGCGCCATCAGGAGCTGCATCAGCTGGGGCACGAAGCGATCCGCCACGGTCAGGTATTTCGCGTCCAATCCGGTCTGCACGAGCTTGCCTTCCAGCTGGCAGACGTAGGCCGCGTCCTGCAGGAGCTTGATGATCTTCGCGTCCACGCCGGTGAAGCCCATCCACTCCGGCTCGAGCACGAAGCCCTTGCCGAAGGCGATGGCCGTCTTTTCCTGCAAGCCGCGCAGGAACTGCGCCATGGATTTGACGACGTACATCCGCTCCTGCCCGACGCGCAGGGAGACGCGCACCGGCTCCCTTTCGCCCAGCAGCCGCAGCGTGATCTCCATTTCCAGCGGCGTTTCCATCGGCAGGGCGCTTTGCAGCGTGCCCATCAGCGCGCCCGCGTTCTCCCGCGCGCGGCGGCGGCGCATTTCCTCGATTGCGCCGGTGGAAATAGCCTGCATCATCGCCGCGGCCAGATGGCGGCACGGCTTATGCACGTTGCCGAAAAAGTCGCACGAGCAGCGCCCGCTCAGCTTGGTCGTCGCGCCCACGCGCACAATGCGCCTCGGGTCACCATCGACCGCGTAGCGCAGAAAACCGTTTTCATCCTCGAGGGGATGCACGCCTCCCTGACGGAAAATCACAAGCCCCGCGTTGTATTCCTCCTCCGGCGTGATGCGCCGGATGATCTCCATACCTTCAGCCACAAAATCTCTCCGCTTCCAAAAATATTAAACCGTAAAAAGGGTAACTTATTTTCTATTCTTCGCCGCGCCGCCGTATTCCTGCCGCTTCCCGGCGAATCCATCAGGATTTTGCGGTTTGCCGATTTCAGGCCGCGTCCTTTGGGGAGTTCGCCTCCCTTTTTCCCCGCTGCGCCAGCGCGCGGAAGATCACGGACGTCACCGCCGCGCCGACGGCGATGGCCGCGACGATCTGCACGGCGACCATGCCCTCCCGCGCGGCGGCCGCGCCGCGGTTTTCCACCAGCGCGAGCATCGCCAGATAGAAGTTATATCCCGGCACGAGGGGCACCAGCGCGCTGAGCAGGAAAATCGTGGCGGGCGTGCGCATTTTGCGCGCCAGCAGCTCGCAGACCACCGAGACGAGCACCGTGGAGAGAAAATACGCGGACATCGTGCCAAAGCCCGCCATGCCCAGCAGTACATAGGCCATGTAGCCCGCCAGCCCGATGAAGGACGCGGGCAGAATCGTGTTTTTCGGCGCGTTGAGAATGTAGGCGTAGCCCAGCGTGCCGCCGAACGCGCCGAGCGCCGCGACGATGATGGTGCGCATCACAGGGCGATCCCTCCCATCATCGCGGCCATTTTGAGGCCGGTGTACACCCCGATGGCCACGGCGGTCGCCAGCAGCATGGCCTCCAGCGCGCGCGCCATGCCGGAAACGAGATCGCCGTACACGGTATCCCGCACGGCGGTGGTCATCGCCAGCCCAGAGAGCAGCGGCATGATGCCGCCGATGATCGCCGCGTTGACGTTGTACACCGGCAGCGCGATTTGCAGCATCTGCGCCAGCACCGCCGTCAGCCAGCCGCCGACGAAGTTGCCCAGCAGCACGCCCATCTGGATATGCGCAAACCACGGCTGAACCGCCTGCACGATCACGCCGATGGCGAACGTCACGCCGAACGTCGCCGCGTCGCCGCCGAAAAGCAGGCAGAAGCTGGCCGCCGCCAGCGCGTAGGCGGGGATCAGAACGCGCTGCGAAAAGCCGGGCGTGCTGCGCGCCCGTTCCAGCGCGCGCTCGGCCTGCTCGACGTTGAGCTTGCCGTGCTCCACCTCGCGGGAGATTTCGTTGACCATCGCAATGCGCCGGCTGTTCGTGCCGCGGCGGCTGATGCGCCGCACGCACGCGCGCCCGTCCGCCTCCAGAAAAACCGACGTCGGGAACGCCGCGATGTTGACCTGCTCCATGCCAAAGCCCCTCGCCATGCGCCGCGCCGTTTCCTCCACGCGGTAGGTTTCGCTGCCATTTTCCAGCAGAAGCTGCGCCGCCGCGCCGACAATATTCAGCTTTTGTTCGTCTGTCTTCATACGATTCCTCTTTGTTTGCTATGGCTCTTTTTTGTTCTGCTCATGCAGCGCCTTTCAATTCCGGGTCCAGGGTCGCAACCCTGGTCGTTTCAACGGGGGTTATGGGGTTCTTAGGGGATTTAAGGGGGAGAAATCGAAATCTCCCCCTAATCCCCTAAGTCCAGCGGAGCGCTCTTTATCGCTTCACAAAAACGTCTTTTCCATCCGAAACCACAACCAGATCCCCATCCCGGCCGCTGTGCACATCCGTCCCCAGCTCTTTCAAAATCGCCACGACCATCGGGCTGGCCGCTTCCTCGTCGCTGTCGGGAATAAACGCGATTTTCGGCGAACAGGCCGCCAAAAACGCCGCGCTCGCATCCACCAGCCGCCCGTGATACGGCACCTTCAGCACGTCGCAGTCGATATCCCCCGCGCGCAGGAGCTCCGTCTGCCGCGCGTCCTCCGCGTCGCCGGGAAACAGGAATTTCGTTTCGCCGTAGGTCATGTAGGTCGCGAGCGAAAAATCATTTTCCTCGTCCGCGCCGTAATCCGTCCGCTCGGCGGCGGTCACGCGAAGCCGCGTCTGGCCGAACACTGCCGACCATTCGCCCCCCGCGGGCAGAATCTCCCGCTCGGTTTGGGCGCTCTGCTCCAGCGCCTCCATGAACTGCGCGTACTGCTTGCTCTCTTTTTCGTATTGCGGCAGAATCACCCGCGCGACGGAAACGCTTTCCAGAATCTTATCCGCGCCGCCGACGTGATCCTTGTCAAAATGGGTGATAATCATCGCGTCGAGCCGCTCAATCCCTTCTTCGGCGAAGCGCTCAGCCAGCTTCTTGCCGCCCTTGTTCGTGCCCGTGTCGATCAGGATGCGCGAGCCGTCCTCCGCCGTAATCAGCGCCGCGTCGGCCTTGCCCATGTCGTAAAACGTCACCGTCACGCCCTGCGCCCGCGCGGCGCAGCCCGTCAGCGCCATGATGCAGCCCGTCGCCAGCGCCGCGACGCATGCTAAAATCTTTTTCATCCATAGCCTCCTTGGGATTGTCCTTCAAAAAAATCTTCGGATCGTTTCTTCCGTTTTGCTATTATATCAAAAGAATAGACGAATGAAAAGCGGCCAATCCTGCCGCCTTGACGCGCCGGGGGACAGAATTTATAATGGTTTCGTTATTCTGCTGAAACGGGTGTGTGTATGCAAAGCTATATCGAAACCCTCGGGCGCATGATTTCCGCTCAGGTCGCGCCCCATCCCCGCCGCGCGCGCCGGATGCTGACGGCGGCCTATTCGTGGGTGCGCTTTTCCGGAAAATGCCAAAAGCTGACGGACGCCAAATCCGCCTACGCACGGATGAACGGCGCGGTCGCCCGCTCCCTTGTGCGCGGCCTTCGCCATCCCGAGCGCGCCGTATGCGTCAATATCTTCATGCCGTGCGAAATGCTGCACGCGATGGGGCTCACGCCGATGTTCCCGGAGGGGCTTTCCGTCTACGTCGCCTGCACGGCCTGCCAGCATGTCTTCGCCGAGCGCGCGGAGGTCTCCGGCATCCCGGAGAGCTTCTGCTCCTATCACAAGACGATGCTCGGCATGGCGGAAACCGGCGTGCTGCCCAAGCCGCTGATGATCGCCGGAACGACGCTCGCCTGCGACGCGAACCAACTCTCCTTCCGGCGGCTGGCCGCGCTTTATCCCGCGCCGCTGACGATCATCGACGTGCCCGGCCGCGCGGACGACGCTGCCGTGGCCTATGTCGCCGACCAGCTTCGCGGCATGACGCGCAGGCTGGAAGCCCTGACCGGGCGAAAGCTCGACGAGGCGAAACTGCGCGAGTCGATGGCCTGCGCCGACCGCACGCTGAAGCTGATGCGCGAATACGCCGCCCTGCGCGCGGAGGTCACGCAGGACACGACGATGACGGGCGAACTGTGCAGCCTGATTGCGACGCACTGCCTTCTCGGCCACGCGGACGGCGAAAACTACGTCCGCGAATTGATTGAAACCGCCGGACGCGCGCCTCGGCGGGAGACGACGCGCCGAAAGCGCATCTTCTTCATCCACACCCTGCCCAACTGGCAGGATTCCATGATCCGGATGCTCGAAACGGAAAACCGATGCGAGCTGGTCGGCTGCGACCTCACCTTCGATTCGCTCACGGCGCTCGACCCGGAAAAGCCGTTTGAAAGCATGGCGCGGCGGCTGCTCGCCAACGTGAACGGCGGAAGCGCCGCGCGGCGCATCGACAACGCGATTGCATGGGCAAAGACGCTGAACGCGGACGGCGTGATCCTCTTCTGCCACTGGGGCTGCAAGCAGACGATGGGGCTGTCCACGCTCGCCAAGTGCAGGCTGGAGGAAGCCGGTCTGCCGACGCTGGTGCTCGACGGCGACGGCTGCGACAGCCGAAACGTCGCGGACGGGCAGATGGTCACGCGCGTCGGCGCGTTTCTGGAACAACTGGAGGGGATGGACACATGATCGGGTATAGCTGCAAATACGCGCCGGTGGAGCTGGTCGCGGCCTACGGCAAAGAGGCGATGCTGCTCGACGCGGAGACGGCGGATTTTTCCCGCGCGGAAACGCTGACCCACACCAACGTCTGCTGCCACGCCAAGGCGCTGCTGACGCAGGCGCTCGACACGGACGAGCTGGTGCTGACGGATTGCTGCGACGCGACGCGGCGAATCTGCGACGTGCTGCAGGACGCGGGCAGGCAGCGCTTTCTCTTTCAATTCGATCTGCCGCACGACGACGCGGCCTGTGCCCGCGCGCGCCTGACGCGGGAGCTGCTCCGCTTCGCCGACGCTTACGGCGCGTACACGGGCAGGGCGTTTTCCAAAGAGGCGTTCTTCGCCGCCTGCCGGAATCACTCGAGCGCGCATCCGCCGCGCGAACCGTTTATCGCGGTGCTCGGCGCGCGCGTCAGCCCTCAGCTCCTCGGCCAGATTCGCTGCGCATTCCCCATTCCGGTGGAAAACCTGACGTGCAGCGGCCTGCGGACGCTGGAAGACCCGCCGGAGGAAGCCGCCGGCTTCTCCTTCGAAGCGCTGATGGATTGGTACGCGGGCGCGCTCCTTCGCCAAACGCCCTGCATGCGCATGACGGATATCGCGTCGCGCCGCGCGCTGTATGAAAACGAGAACATCCGCGGCATCGTCTATAACACGGTCAAATTCTGCGATTATTACGGCTTTGAATACGCCGATCTGAAGGCGAGAAGCGCCGCTGCGCTGCTGAAAATCGAATCGGATTACACGCTGACCGCGCCGGGTCAGCTTTCCACGCGGCTGGAGGCCTTCCGCGAGCGCCTCGGCCTGACTGCGGCGGACAGCGGGGCGGGCAAACAGCCGCCCGCCGCCGAAAAAGCGGCGCGGAAGAAGTATTTCGCGGGCATCGACAGCGGCTCGACGACGACGAACATGGTCGTGCTGGATGAAAACGAAGCCATGCTCGCCTTCGCCATCGTCCGAACCGGCCCGCGCGCGCACGTCGGCGCGCAGGCGGCGCTTGAAACCGTCTGCCGGACACTGCACATCGAGCCGGACGCCCTTTCCGCCATCGTCGCGACGGGCTACGGCCGAAACAACATCCCCTTCGCCACGCGAACCAAGACCGAAATCACCTGCCACGCGCGCGGCGCGCACGCGCTGAACCCCGCCGTTCGCACCATCATCGACATCGGCGGGCAGGATAGCAAGGTCATCAACCTTGACGAAACCGGCCATGTCTCCGGCTTTATGATGAACGACAAATGCGCCGCCGGAACGGGGCGGTTTCTGGAAATGATGGCGCGCACGCTCGAACTGGATATGGAGGAGATGAGCCGACGCGGCCTGACGTGGGAAAAGGAGCTGACCATTTCCAGCATGTGCACGGTGTTCGCCGAATCGGAGGTGATTTCGCTGATCGCCGACAACCACACGGACAGCGACATCATCCACGGGCTGAACCAATCCATCGCCGGGAAGACGGCCGCCATGGCCGCGCGCGCCAAGGGACAGCCGCCCTATATGATGACCGGCGGCGTCGCGCGAAACCGGGGCGTTGTGCAGGCGCTGGAGGAGAAGCTGGGCGCAAAGCTCTTCATCAGCGAAAACCCGGATCTCTGCGGCGCGCTCGGCGCGGCGCTCTTCGCCCTGCACGGCGATTGATTTTGCTTGCGCCCCGCGCGCAATCGCGGTATAATCGCGGTATAACCGGTATCAAAAGGGGGATTTCCGATGGGTCAGTCTTTTATTCCCGCGGGCTATGCGCCGCACCTTTCGCTGTATGAAACGCAGAGCGCCATCAGCCTGATTAAGCGCGTGTTTCAGGATGCGCTCTCCCGCGAATTGAATCTGCGCCGCGTGTCCGCGCCGCTTTTCGTCGAGCCGTCCTCCGGCCTGAACGACGATCTCAACGGCGTGGAGCGCCCGGTCGGTTTCGATATTCCCTGCGCGCACGCCAACGCGCAGGTCGTCCATTCTCTGGCCAAGTGGAAGCGCATGGCGCTCTATCGCTACGACATCCACCCCGGCAAGGGCATTTACACCGATATGAACGCCATCCGCCGCGACGAGGAGCTGGATAACCTGCACTCCGTCTACGTCGATCAATGGGATTGGGAGAAGGTCATCACGCCGGAAGCGCGCACCCTGTTCACCCTGCATCAGGCGGTGACGGACATCGTCTCCTGCATCTGCGATACGCAGCTCACCGTGCGCGGCAAGTATCCCCAGCTATGCGACACGCCGCTGCTGCGCCGCCGCGTCACCTTCGTCACCGCGCAGGAGCTCGAGGATCTCTACCCCGATCTCACGCCCAAGCAGCGCGAAAATGCGTTCACCAAGAAGCACGGCACGGTGTTCATTCAGGGCATCGGCGGCAAGCTGCGCTCCGGAAAGCCGCACGACGGCCGCGCGCCGGATTACGACGATTGGGACATGAACGGCGATATCCTGTTCTACAACCCGATTCTGGACAGCGCGCTGGAAATCTCCTCCATGGGCATCCGCGTCAGTCCGGAATCGCTGGATCGTCAGTTGACGCTGGCGGGCTGCGACGACCGCCGCAAGCTGCCGTTCCACAAGATGCTGCTGGAAGGCCAGCTTCCCCTGACGATGGGCGGCGGCATCGGCCAATCCCGCCTGTGCATGCTGCTGCTGGGCAAGGCGCATATCGGCGAGGTGCAGTCCTCCATCTGGAACGAGCAGACCCGCAAGGTCTTTGAGGACGCGCATATCACGCTGCTTTAACTCCTTCCGTCACGACTTCGTCGTGCCAACCTTCGGCATTTCACCTGTTTGTTTCCGCCACAGGCGGCAACAGATTCGATGTCCCTCAAAGAGGGAGGCATCCTTCTCTTTCCATTCCCTCTTCTCCTCGCGAAGGCATTGAATCGCGCATTATCTTAAATCCTATATCTTAGGGGGGTATTATGCAATACACGATTGAAAACGAGTTCATCCGCCTGACCGTCGATTCCCTCGGCGCAGAAATGGTCAGCGCCGTCGATCTGGCCACCGGAAGCGAGATGATCTGGTGCGCCGATCCCGCCGTCTGGAACCGCCATGCGCCGATCCTCTTTCCCTACGCGGGCAAGCTGACGGGCGGCCATTTCAAGGCGGAGGACGGCAAAATCTACGCCGGCGGCCAGCACGGCTTTGCCCGCGACATGGAGCATGCCCTGCTGAACCGAACCGCGCGCGAATTGACCTTCGAGCTGCTTTCAAGCGACGAAACCCGCGCCGTCTGGCCGTATGATTTCGCGCTGCGCACGACCTTCTCGCTCGAAGGCCGCCGCGTCCGCCACGCCGTCAGCGTCCGCAACACGGGCAAGGAGACCCTGCGCTTCGGCCTGGGCTTCCACCCCGGCTTCACCCTGCCGTTTGACGACAAACACACCGACGCGGATTACGACATTCTGTTTGACACGGTGGAATCCCCGCTGTGCCTGAACACCGCGCCGAACGGGCTCATCGGCGCCGCGCCGGATTACTACCTCGCCCGCAACGTCACCCGCATCCCGCTGAGCGCCGAGCTGTTCGCGCGCGACAGCCACTGCATGGTGAACCTCAAATCCAAATCCATCTGCGTGCTGGAGCGCGACACCGGCCGCCGCATCCGCGTGGATATCGAAAACTTCCCGTACACGCTGATCTGGTCCACGCCGCAAAAGCCGATGCGCTTCATCTGCATCGAGCCGTGGCACAGCATCCCCGGCGAGGACGACGGCCCCATCGAGTGGGCGCAGAAGCCCTGCGCCGCCAGCCTTGAGCCGGACGAGGTCTGGCAGACCGCGCTGGATATGGCGTTTGAGCGGTGAACAGACGGCACTCAGCTTCGGTTGGGTGCCGCCTGTTTTTATACAGCTAAGGGTTGAAAATCACCTGTTTGGGCGCAAAACAATGTCGCTAAATGGCAATTCAAAGGCGTATCTCGAAGCGGTCACGGAATATCAGCCGTTGGATCAGGCTCAATTATTATCATAAAGCAGACGATTGGAGAGATACCATGACGATCAACTGTGTATGGGAACATAACGGCAGAGACACCTTGCTTTATGCGGTGGATTTTGTAGGTGCATATACCCGCGGAGAAACATTGGAAGCCGCTGTCCGGAAAATGCAAGCAGAAATATGCTCTTATCTCAAATGGTGCGGCAAAAAAGCAGTAACAAGCATGGATATCGCCATCATCGGAGAAAAGGTTTCCGAGCTTGCGATCTGCGACGCGGACTCTGATGTGCTTTTTGAAAGTGAAAAAGCACCGCTGACAGCAGAAGAATATAAAAAGTTAAAGGCACTTGCGCTGAAATCAGCGCAGGATTTTCTTGCTTTGTATGATTCTGTTCCCGATAAGAATGCAACGGCTGTTCCCGAACGCAAGACCTTTTACGGCAAAGTCCCGCGCTCAGCTGATGAAATGTATGCGCATACGAAAAATGTAAACGAATACTATTTTTCGGAGATTCATGTTGATGCTGACAATAACGGAAGCATCTATGCGTGCCGCAAACGCGGATTTGAGGCGCTGGAGGCAAAGGGAGATTTTCTTGAAAATGTAGTCGTCGCAGGTAGCTATGGAGAAGATTGGTCTCTCCGTAAGGTGCTTCGTCGATTCATTTGGCATGACCGCATTCACGCCAAGGCAATGTATCGAATGGCTACAAAAGTTTTTGGTGCGCAGAGCATTGTAAATCCGTTTTACTTTTTTGATGAAGGAGTCTTAAGGTGAAAAAACCATGCACAAAGATATGTGCGTAGCCTGTGACGATGGGAGCAAGTATACATTCCCGTGGACGAACCGCTGAAAGCGGAACAGGCGTGACCGAAATCACGCCTGTTCCCCAAAACTTGAATTTTGCTTTTTTCGATAAGAGACAAGAGGCCTTTCGGTCTCTTTTTCTTTTGCCCTTACATCGCGAACATCGTCATGCCCTGCAAGCCCTTGATCTTCACGCTGAACGCGCCGCCTCGGGCGGTGAAAATCTGCCCGTCGTCGGAAACGAGCGTCTGCGCGCCGGAGACGTCCGCGCTCGTCAGGTAGACGACGACCTCTCTGGCGCTGCGGTTGATGAGCGTCACGGCACAGGCGTTTTCAGCCTTTTTGCCGAACGCATCCTTCCCGTTTTCGTTTTTGCGGATCACGCCCAGCACAGCCGAGCAGGGCGCGATATACGCACATTCGCCGGTTTTCAGCACGGGGTGGCCGTTTCGCATGGCGGCCATGGCTTTGTAGCGCGCCAGCATATCCTGATCCTCGCGCCCCCACGGATAGGTTCGGCGGCAGAACGGGTCGGCGCAGCCCTCCACGCCCGCCTCGTCGCCGTAGTAGATGCACGGCATGCCCGGCACGCTGAACATAAACCGCAGCATCAGCTGTTCGCGCAGCGCGCCGATCATGCGCTCCTGCTGAGAGAGGCGGTGATCCGCGCGCTGGCTGCGGGGAATATCGCTGCCCTCGTTTCCGGCCAGCACGTTGAGGATGCGCGGCCTGTCGTGGCTGCCCATCAGGTTCATCAGCGCGTAGAGGAACGGCTTGGGATAATTCTGCGCCAGCGAGGAAAGCTCCTTGGCGACGGCCGCCGCGTCCTTCTGCGCCATCAGAAACGCGATCAGCGCGTCGCGGAGCGGGTAATTCATCACGCTGTCCAGCGTGTCGCCGAGCACATAGGAGCGCATCTGCCCGTAGGCGACCTTGTGGCTCGCATCCTCCCAGACCTCGCCAAGCACCGCCGCGTCCTTGGATACGTCCTTGACCTGCCTGCGCAGCTCGCGCAGAAACGGCATCGGCAGCTCGTCGGCCACATCCAGCCGCCAGCCGCTCGTGCCCTTTTTGACCCAGTGGCGCACAACGGAATCGTCGTCCTCCAGAATGAAGCGGCGATAATCCTCGTCCATTTCGTTGACGTTCGGCAGGGTTTTGAAGCCCCACCAGCACTCGTAATCGTCCGGCCAGCGGCGGAAGGTGAACCATTTGTAATACGGCGAATCGGGGTCGCGGTACGCGCCGACGTGCTCGCCGTATGTGCCGCGGCGGTTGAAATACAGGCTGTCGTCGCCGACGTGGGAGAACACGCCGTCGAGCATCACGCGCATGCCCAGCGCCTCGGCCTCCTTGCACAGGCGCGCCAGCGCCTGCTCGTCGCCGAACATCGGATCGACCTTGCGATAGTCGCTCGTATCGTATTTGTGGTTGGTGCGCGCGCAGAAGATCGGGTTGAAATACAGCACGCTCACGCCGAGCTGCTTGAGGTACGGCAGCTTCTGCCGCACGCCCTCCAAATTGCCGCCGAAGAAATCGTTGGCAAAGTTGTCGCCGTTTTCGGCGATGTTGAGGAAGGGCATTTCATTCCAATCCTCGTGCAGGATGATATTCTGCCCGTCCTTGGCGTGCATGAGCGCGTCCGTGCCTTCGCCGCGGCAGAAGCGATCCACCATGATCTGATACATGACGCCATCGCGCATCCACGCGGGGGTGTCGTATGCCGCGTCGTAAACGGTGAGCTGGAAGCTCTCCTCGCTCCCCATCACGCCCTCGCCGCAGCCGGTGTGATCCCCCGGCGCGCCGAGCACCACATGCTCGCCCTTGTATTCGCACTCGAACCGATACCAGAGCAGCCGGGGCTTATCGCCCACGCCGATCTGCGCCTCGTAGATCATCCTGCCGTCCTTCAATCCCAGCGGGCGCATGGGGTAACGGCGCTCGTCGCCATTCCAGACACGCAAAAAAAGCTCAACCGGCACCTGTTCATCTTCCACCGTCAGACGCAGCCGAACCTGTCCGCCCGTCGCCACCGCGCCCTGCGGCTTGCGATCGAACGGGTTGAGGGTATGATGCTTCAAAACCATGCTCTCGAAACACTCCGTCTTTTCAAAGTTCTGCCCCGCCGTTCCGCGCGGGGGCTTTCCGCGCTCCATTGTAACGTACTTGCCCCGCGCCTGTCAAGCGGCTTTGCGCCGCCCGCCGCGGTGGAAAAAATCCGGTGGAAAGAGTTCACATTTTTGTTTCATTTTCATTGCTTCCCTGCTACATCCGCGCGCTATACTATTCCCCACGAAAGGCTGGAAAGGGGGCGCGCCGCATGGCGAAGCGAATTTTTTCTCTGACGGCGGTCTGTCTCCTGGGTTTCATGCTGCTGCCCGCCGGAAACAAATCGACGCAGACGCTCTCCGCGCCCGACGCGCCGACACGCGAGGCGACGAGCGGCGAGCTGCCGGACGAGCGCCTGCTCTTTCCGGAATTGACCGATTCGGACATTTCGGAAATTCACATCCGCGCCGGGGACGACTGCGCGTTTGATTTCAGCGTGCGCGGCGAATTGAGCGTCAACGGGCAGAAGGCCGACGGCGAGGTTTTTTCCACGCTGCTCGACCAACTGACGGCGGATTGCTTCATCCCCTGCGAGGATTTTGAGCCGCGCGGCGAGCCGCTGCTGACGGTGACGGTCTCCACCGATACGCAGGATTTTTCCGCCCGTTTTTATCAGGGCAGCAAAAACGGCAAATACGCCTACGTCGTCGCCGGGGCTGACAAGGCGCGCTGCTTAAAGACGGACGCATGGCGCGTGGGCACGCTGCTGCTGACGTGCGAGGGCACGCGCATTTTCGACGCCAGCGGGCAGGAAACGCCCGTGGATTAGCCCTTCAGCCATTCTTCCCAGATTTCCGGGCAATATCCGACGGTGGCGCGGCGGCCGTCGCGGACGATGGGCAGCCGAAGGAGCTGCGGTTTTTCCATCAACCCCGCGAGAATCGAATCGCGGCTTTGGGTGTAGGCAATCACGCTTTCGCGATACGCCTTGCTCTCCTTGTCGCAGAGCGCGTCCAGCCCGACCGCGGCGGCGACGCTCTCCAGCTCCCGCCTGCCGATACCGTATTTGAGCACGTCCACACGCTGATACGCGACGCGGCGCTCCTTGAAAAAGCGCTCGGCCTTCTGGGTGTCAAAGCCTTTTCCGCAATAAATCTGATAAGCCATCTTGATTCCTCCGTTCTTTTCCTTATAATAGAGCATGACGGCTGATTCCGTCAAGCCGATAAGCGACAGGGAAAACCACGGAGGTTTTGCATATGAAGAAAAAAATCGCGCTCGTCACCGGCGCATCCGGCGGCATCGGCGGCGCGTGCGCCGAAAAGCTGGCGCAGGAGGGCTACACGGTTCTGGTTCACGGCTGCCACGGACTTCGGCAGGCCGAGGCGCTGGCCGACCGCCTCTGCGCAGAGGGGCACGACGCGCACGCGGTCTTCTGCGATCTGGCCGACAGCGAGAGCGTGCAGGCGATGTGCCGCGACGTGCTCGCGCTGTATCACCGCGTCGATGCGCTGGCGCTCTGCGCGGGCATATCGCACACCGGGCTTCTGTGCGACATGACGGACGCGCAGTGGCGCGCGGTGATGGATGTGAACGTCTCCGGCATGTTTTACCTCATCCGCGCGCTCGCGCCGGGCATGGTCTCCCGAAACGAGGGCGCGATTGTGACGGTTTCCAGCATGTGGGGGCGCGTCGGCGCGTCGTGCGAGGTCGCGTATTCCGCCAGCAAGGCCGCCGTGATCGGCCTGACCCGCGCGCTGGCCAAGGAGCTGGGGCCCAGCGGCGTGCGCGTCAACTGCATCGCCCCCGGCGTGATCGACACGCGCATGATGGATGAGCACAGCGACGAAACCAAGGCCGCGCTGGCGGAGGAAACGCCGCTTTGCCGCCTCGGCACGCCGCAGGACGTGGCGCAGGCCTGCGCGTTTCTGCTCTCGGACGCGGCCTCCTTTATCACCGGGCAGGTGCTCGGCGTGGACGGCGGCTACATTTAACAAATTTTTTTCAAACATTTTCCGACAGGATTTCACACAAAAATGACGGAATCCGCCCATCCGCGCACGAAAATTGTGGTCAGTTATCGACAGCGACCACATCATATTGTGGATAACCCATGATGAACCGGCAGAGCATGCGGATGAAAACTGCATTTTCTTTCTTTTCGTTGCCCGCCAAAAAAGCCTTGAAAACAGGGCTTTTTTTTGATATGATAGGAAAGCTGTCATAAGAAGTTATCCACAGGTGGAGTCTATCTTTCCACAAGCTGTGGAAAGTATTGTGGATATCCACAGTATATCCACAGGGATATGTGTACAGATTGTGGGAAAGCGGCCGTCACGCGCCGCAGAAGATACGGAGGTTTCCGCCATGGATCATATCGAATTATGGGATAAGGCCAAGGCGCTGATGCGCGAGGAGCTGGCCAACGTTTCCTATACCACATGGATCGAGCAGCCGCTCAAGCCCGTGTATGTGGTGGACGACAAGCTCGCGCTGGAGGTCATCAGCGATTTCAACGAGAAGACCATCCGCGCGCGCTATCTGCCGATGATCACCGAAGCGGTGAGTCAGGCCGCCGGGCGCGAAATGACCATCGAGCTGATGAGCGTCAAGGAGCGCATCGAGTGGCAGGAGCGCCAGAAGAAGGAAGACGCCCCGGCGATGCAGGGCATCAACATGTTCAACCCGAAATCGACGTTTGACACGTTCGTCGTCGGCTCGTCCAACCGCTTCGCGCACGCCGCCGCGCTGGCCGTCGCCGAGCAGCCGGGCATGGCCTATAACCCGCTGTTCCTCTACGGCGGCGTCGGCTTGGGCAAGACGCACCTGATGCACGCCATCGGCCACTTCATTCAGGATCATTTTCCGAACATGCGCATGCTCTATCTGCCCAGCGAGATGTTCACCAACGAGCTGGTCGCCGCCATCAAGAACAACAAGAACGTGGAATTTCGCAACCGCTTCCGCAACGTCGATGTGCTGATGCTGGACGACATTCAGTTTATCGCCGGCCGCGATTCCACGCAGGAAGAATTCTTCCACACCTTCAACGCCCTGCACAGCGCGGGCAAGCAGATCATCATCTCCTCCGATAAGCCGCCGCGCGAAATCGCCCGTCTGGAGGAGCGCCTGCGCAGCCGCTTCGAGTGGGGCCTGATCGCCGACATTCAGAAGCCGGATTTCGATACCCGAATCGCCATCCTGCGCAAGAAGGCCGAAAACGAGGGCATTGAAATCAGCGACGAGATGCTGGAGCTCATCGCCGGGCGCATCGAGAGCAACATCCGCGAGCTGGAAGGCTCGCTGACCCGCGTCAACGCCTACGCCAAGCTGAACCACTGCGAAATCAACGAGGAGGTCATCTCCCACGCGCTGCACGATATCGCCGTCGTGCGCGATCCCAAGCGCATCACGCCGGAGCTGATTATCGACTGCGTGGCCGATTATTACAGCCTGAGCACGGACATGCTGCGCGGCGATTCCCGCAAGAAGGAAATCGCGCTGGCGCGCCACGTCGCCGTCTATCTGACGCGCGAGATGACCGGGCTGAGCCTGCCGCGCATCGGCGACGCTTTCGGCCGCGATCACTCGACGATCATCAATTCCTGCGACAAGGTGACCAAGATGCTCGATACCTCTTCGGATATGAAGAGCTCGATTGCCGATCTGAAAAAGATCATCACCGAGAAATAAATACGTCGGGGCTCTGCCCCAACCCCGGCAGAAAACTGAGTTTTCTGCGCTTTCCGCCACCGACGCTGTTTCGCAGCGTCGGTTTTTTTCCACAGTTTGTCCTTGAATGTTGAAAACTTTTCCACCACTCATTGAGCAAAAAGCAAATTCTGCACAAAAAGCGGGCGCGCGATGCGCGCCTACCTAACTCCCTCAGTCACGGCTGCGCCGTGCCAGCTCCCTCGAAGAGGGAGCTCCTTATCAGGTTATTTTCCGTCTAAGCAATAAGTTAAGCCATGCCCGTAGGGGCGCGCATCGCGCGCCCGTTATCGGAATTTGCGCAGAATTTCGGATCTGCTCATTTACTGTTTTCAAAAAAACTTCAAAAGCCCGTTGACAAACCGTTTTTCGCGTGGTATACTTCATCACATTAAAGCGCTAACACATTAAAGCAAACAGCCGGCAAATCTTCGCCGGTCATTCGGAAAGGAGAAACCCCTTATGAAAAAGATGCTTGCCGCTCTGCTGGCCGCCGTCCTCACCCTCTGCTTCGCCGCCGCGCTAGCGGAAGATACCGGCCTTGGGGATGTCAAGGCGAAGGGCACCTTCGTGATGGGCTTTGACGAGGAATACCCGCCGATGGGCTTTGTCGATGAAAACGGCGAATACGTCGGCTTTGACATCGATCTGGCCAAGGAAGTCACCGACCGCCTCGGCGTGGAGCTCGTCCTCCAGCCGATCTCGTGGGACTCCAAGGAGCTGGAGCTTTCCGGCAAAAACATCGACTGCATCTGGTCGGGTCTGACGATGACCCCGGAGCGCATCGAGCAGATGACCTTCTCCATCCCGTATCTGGCCAACGAGCAGATTCTCGTCGTTCGTTCCGATTCCGGCATCGCCTCTGAGGCGGATCTTTCCGGCAAGGTGCTCGGCACGCAGGCCGGTTCCAGCTCCGTGGACGTGCTGAACGCGAATCCCGATCTGCTGGCGGCCATCGGCGAGCCGCAGCTGTACGATGATTTCGTGACCGCGCTGATGGATCTCAAGCTCGGCGGCATCGACGTGCTGCTGATCGACTCCGTGGTTGGTAATTACTACATCGCCCAGCAGGACGATCCGACCCAGTTCACCGTGCTGCCCGAGGTACTGGAAGCCGAGGAATACGGCATTGCCTTCCGCAAGGGCGAACAGACCCTTGCCGACGCGGTGAGCCAGCAGCTCATTGATATGTTCAAAGACGGCACGCTGGACACCATCCGCGCCAAGTGGTTCGCCAACGACATTACGCTGGTCGCCCAATACGCGAACTGATACATAAGAGCTGTCAAGCTCAATCCTGATCGTTCAAGAGTCAAAAACAAGTATTCTCAGAATATGGGGCTTTGCCCCATCGCCCCACCAAAGGGCTTTCCGATCGCCCTTTGGAAACCTTCGGGCCCAAATACTTGATTCTTCTTGAAAATATCAGCGTTGTTGGCTTGACAGCCCTCTTTCCGTCCATATCACCTTTTCGGAGGCCTTCATGCGATACTTCAACAATTTCGACGCCTTTATGAAGCTCGTGCTTTCCATGACGGGCGGCTTTTATAACACACTGATTATTTTCTTCTTCACGCTGCTGTTTTCCCTGCCGCTCGGCTTGGCCGTGGCGCTGCTGCGCATGAGCAGGCGCAAGATCGTCAGCGTGCCGACGTCGCTGTATATTCTGGTGATGCGCGGCACGCCGCTGATGCTGCAAATCTTCGCCATCTATTTCGCCATTCCGACGCTGACGGGCGTGAACCTCGACCGCATGAACGCCACCATCCTCGCCTTTTCCATCAACTACGCCGCCTATTTCGCCGAAATCTTCCGCGGCGGGATTCAGTCCATCCCCGTCGGGCAGCGCGAAGCCGGTCAGGTGCTGGGCATGACGCGCGGACAGACGTTTTTTCACGTCATCCTGCCGCAGATGGCGAAGCGCGTGCTGCTGCCGGTCAGCAACGAGGTGATTACGCTGGTCAAGGATACGTCGCTGGCGAACGTGATCGCCGTCGCCGAGCTGTTCCGCGCGGCGAAGAACGAGGCCAGCCGCACCGCCTCCGTCGAGCCGCTCTTTGTCGCGGGGCTTTTCTATCTGCTGATGAACGGCGCGGTCTCGCTCGTGTTCGGCTGCCTCAACCGCCGCATGGCGTATTACAAGGACTGACAAGCGCTCCGGCGCGGAAACGGAAAGGGAGAACGAAGGTCATGCTTCAGGCGATTGACATCAGAAAAAACTACGGCGACAACGAAATTTTGAAGGGCGTGACCGTGCGCGTGGACAAGGGCGAGGTCGTCGCCATCATCGGCCGCAGCGGTTCGGGCAAGAGCACCCTCCTGCGCTGTCTCAACCACCTTGAAACCATCGACAGCGGCGAAATCCGCATCGACGGTCAGGCGATGGTCACCACCGGCGCGGACGGCGCGGCGCGCTATCGGACGGAAAAAGACCTGCGCGGGCTCTGCCTCAAGATGGGGCTCGTCTTTCAGGATTACAACCTCTTTCCGCATTACACGGTGCTGCGCAACATCGTCGCGCCGCAGCAGCTCGTGCTCCATCGAAGCCGCCAGGAGGCCGAGCAGAAGGCCATGCTCCTGCTGGAAAAGGTCGGCCTTGCGGATAAGGCGGGCGCGTATCCCTGCAACCTCTCCGGCGGGCAGTGTCAGCGCGTCGCCATCGCCCGCGCGCTGGCCATGGATCCGGAAATTCTCTGCTTTGACGAGCCGACCAGCGCGCTTGACCCGCAGCTCACGCAGGAGGTGCTCTGCGTCATCCGTCAGCTGGCCGCCGAAAAGCGCACGATGATCGTCGTCACCCACGAAATGAACTTCGCCCGCGACGTGGCGGATCGCGTGATTTATATGGAAAACGGCCTCGTCGCGGAGGATGGCCCCGCCAAAGAGGTGCTTGGCAGCGCCCGCAGCGCGGCCATCCGCGCGTTCGCCGGAGAATGCGGCGATTGAGCCACCATTTCTGCGCCCTCTTGCGCACTTTTGCGCAAAGAGGGTCTTTTTCCCGCCGGAAGTTTAGCTGCATTAAACCTGCACATTTTTCCCGCTGAACTTTATGGTTGACACGGCGCTTTTTCTAGCATATAATCATGCTGTTTTTATGGGTTGCGGCGCAAAGCCCCGCCCGCACAGGCTTGATGACTCAGGGAGGAAACCATGCAGGATACCCTTCTTTCTTTACAGCACATTTCCAAGGATTTCGGCGAGGGCGACGTTCTGCGCGATATCTCGCTGGACGTCGCCAGAGGCGAGTTCGTCACGCTGCTGGGCGCGTCCGGCTGCGGCAAGACGACGACCCTGCGCATAATCTCCGGTCTGGAAACGCCGGACGAGGGCACGGTGCTGCTGGACGGCCGGGACGTCACCGCGCTGCCGCCGGAGCGCCGCCCCGTCAACACGGTCTTTCAGAGCTACGCGCTCTTTCCGCATATGAACGTCGAAAAGAACGTGGCCTACGGCCTGCGCGTGCGCAGGATGGATAAAGCCTCCATCGAAAAGCGCGTGCGCGAGATGCTCGAACTGGTGCAGATGGCGGATTTTGCCAAGCGCATGCCCAGCCAGCTTTCCGGCGGTCAGCGCCAGCGCATCGCCATCGCCCGCGCGCTCGCGCCCGAACCGGAGCTGCTGCTGCTGGATGAACCGCTGGGCGCGCTGGATTTGCAGCTCCGCCGCCAGATGCAGCTTGAGCTCAAGCGCCTGCAAAAGAAACTGGGCATCACCTTCGTCTACATCACCCACGATCAGGAAGAGGCCATCAACATGTCCGACCGCATCGCGGTCATGCGCGGCGGGCGCTTTGAGCAGCTCGGCACGCCGGAAGAAATCTACGACGAGCCGAAGACGCATTACGTCGCGCAGTTCATCGGCCGCTCCACCATTCTCAGCGGCAAGGTGGAATCCGTCGGAAAGGATACGGCGGTCATCCGCGGCGCATGCGGCAGCTTCACGGCGGACGCTTCCCGCGCGCGGCTTTGCGCAGGCGAGGACTGCGAAATCTGCGTGCGCACGGAGCGGATGCGCGTTTCCCCCGTGCCGGTCGAGGGCTTTCAACTGCCCGTCACCGTGCGCGAGGCGCGCTACGCAGGCGGCAGCGTGCTGACCTATGCCATCCTCCCCGACGGCGAAGAAGCCGTCGCGACGAGCGAAGGCCGCCTCAGCGACGCGCTCACGCCCGGCAGCACCGCCTATCTGTATTGGAATCCCGCGCAGGCCGCGGTCATTGGGGGGACGTCCCATGGCGCGTAAAAATACCCTTCAGGCGCACGAGCGGCGCACCCACGCGCTGATGACCGCGCCGATGGCGGCCTTCGGCGTGCTGCTGGTCGCCCTGCCGCTGATCTACGTGCTCTGCACGTCGCTGGTGACGGGCGGCAAATTCCAATTCGGCATGCCGCTGACGCTCGCCAACTACAAGGCGCTGCTGCGCGAGGATTATCTCAAGGTCTTCGCCAACAGCCTCCAGCTCGCGTTCTTCACGACGGTCATCTCCCTGCTGGTGGGCTATCCCTTCGGTTACTGCATGGCGCGCGCCCCGCGCAAATGGAAGGCGCTGCTGATGATGCTGGTCATCATCCCGTTCTGGACGAGCGCGCTGGTGCGTATCTACGGCTGGAAGATCCTTTTGCAGGCCAACGGCCCGGTCAACGGCGTGCTCCGCTCGCTGGGGCTGATTCAGAAAAACATCAAGTTTCTCGGCTCCTACGGCTCGGTGCTGCTGGCGATGGTCTACTGCCTGATTTCCTTTATGATTCTGCCGTGCCACAACGCGGTGGATAAGATGGATTTCACGCTGGTGGAGGCCTCGCGCGATCTGGGCGCAAGCCCCGTTCGGGCGTTCCTCACCGTCACGCTGCCGCTGACCATGCCGGGCATTCTCGCCGGCTGCGTGCTGGTGTTCGTGCCCAGCGTCGGCCTGTTCTATCTGTCGGATATCATGGGCGGCGGTCTGGTGCTGGTGGGCAACCTCATCCGCGACCAGCTTCTCAAGGTGCGCGACTGGAACGTCGGCTCGGCCATGAGCATGGTGCTCATCGCGCTTTCCGCCGGCATTTATCTGCTGTATCGCAAGGTCGGCGGCGATGATCTGGGGGTGATGTGATGGCGCAGGCGAAGCGGCGCAGAAAGCGCAAAATCTTTTCCCCCGTCTATCTGACGCTGGTGCTGATCGTCCTCTATCTGCCGATTCTGATGGTCGTCATCTATTCCTTCAACAGCGGGCGCACCATCGGAAGCTGGCAGGGCTTCACGACCGATTGGTACAGCCGCCTGTTTTCCAACGCCCTGATGGCCGACGCGCTTAAAAATTCGCTGGTTCTGGCCGTCGTCTCCAGCCTGCTGGCAGGCGGCATCGGCACGCTGGGCGCAATCGGGCTGGCGCGGTCGCACCTGAAGCTCGGCGGCGCGGTCGAAACCCTCGCCACCCTGCCGATGATGATCCCCGAGCTGGTGCTGGGCATGGCGTATCTCTCCGTGTTCACCGCCGTGGGCTTTAAGCTCGGCATGGGCGCGCTGGTGCTGACGCACACGACCTTCTGCATCCCCTATGTGTTCATCAACGTCAAATCCCGCCTGATCGGCATGGATCCTTCGCTGTCGGAGGCCGCGCGCGACCTCGGCGCGAGCCCGACGCGCGTTTTGAAGGACATCACCCTGCCGCTGGTCTTTCCGGCGGTGCTCTCCGGCATGATGCTTTCCGCCGCGATGAGCCTTGACGACGTGGTGATCTCCTTCTTCGTCACCAGCGCGGAGACGACCACCCTGCCGCTCAAGGTCTACACCGGCCTGCGTTCCGGCGGCACGCCGGAGATCAACGCGCTCTCCACCCTGATGCTCGGCGTGATCTTTATCTGCGTGGCCTTCAGCCAACTGGTGACCGCCCGGAGCAACGCCCATCTTCAATAAGCATCAAACGCATCCCGCGTTTGAGATAGATCAATCGTTCCTGAATCAAGGAGGGACATGGACATGAAGAAACTGTTTTGCCTGCTGCTTGCGCTGCTGACCATCGGCGGCTGCGCCCTGGCGGAGACCGAGAACAAGACCGACGAGGCCGTGCTCAACGTCTTCACCTGGGAAGGTTACATCGACTACTCGACCGTCATCAAGCCGTTTGAGGAGGAGACGGGCATCAAGGTCAACTACGCGACCTTCTCCAGCAACGAGGAGATGTATGAAAAGCTCGCCGCGGTGAACGGCGGCGATTACGACGTGGTGCTGGCCAGCGACTACATGCTCAACACCACCCGCGAAGCCGGGCTGATGCAGCCGTTCGACCCCGCCATCGTGGATAACTATTCCAACCTGAACGCGGGCTTCACCCATCAGTTCTTCGATCCGGACGATCAGTACGTCGTGCCGTATGTGAGCGGCATTCCGCTGATCGTCTACGATCCCTCCGCGGTGGAGATCGACATCAAGGGCTTCAACGACCTGTGGGATCCGTCCCTCGAGGACAGCCTCGGCCTGATCGACGACGCGCGCGTGACCATCGGCATGGTGCTGCTCTCCATGCACCAGAGCATGAACACCACCGACGACGCGGTGCTCGCCGAGGCGGCGGAAAAGCTCGACGCGCTGCGCGGCAACATCCACGTGCTCGAATATGAGAACCTGCACAACTATCTGGTTTCCGGCGACATCGCCGTGGCCTACACCTTCACCCCGTTCGTCGCGCTGGCGCTGGACGCCAACCCGGATTTGAAGGTCGTCTGGCCGGAAGAGGGTCTGGGCTTCGGCATCGACGGCTGCTTCATCCCGGTGAACGCACCGCACGCCAAGAACGCGAACCGCTTCCTCCAGTACCTGCTGCGCCCGGAAGTCGCGGCGGTCTGCGCCGAGTGGCAGTATTATTGCAGCCCGAACGAGGCGGCGAAGGCCTGCCTCTCCGAAAGCTATCTGAACAACCCGGTGTTCAACGGCATTTATGACCGCATCGACGACGCGGAGTATGTGCGCAACCTGTCCAGCGAGGACGAGCAGAAATACCAGGATATCTGGACGACGTTCAAGCTGAGCATGCAGTGATTCCTTCCGGCCGCTGGTGCGGCCAAAAAAGGCGGGGCGGCTTTGCCGCCCCGTCCTGAAATGCCCGTCCGATTTCGGGCGGGTTTTTCAGGACGGATGAACCGCCATATTTTTCTGTTCGTAAGATGGAGTATGGAGGAGAAAACCATGTCAAAGCTATTCATTTCCGGCGGCACGGTCATCGACCCGGAGACCCTGTCGCGCTTTCAGGCCGATGTGCTCTGCGAGGACGGGCGCATCGCCGCCGTCCAACCGGCGCAGTCGGGCGCGCCGAAGGACGCACGGGTGATCGACGCTTCCGGCTGCTTCGTCTGCCCCGGCTTTATTGACCCGCACGGCCATATCGACGGCTGCAAATACACCGGCACGCTCTCCCTGCTTCAGGGCATCACGACGACGGTGGGCGGCAACTGCGGCTTTTCCCCGCTGGATATAGACGCATTTCTGCGCAGCCAGACGGCGTTTCCGATTCATCAGGCGGAGATGATCGGCCTGTGCGCGCTGCGCGAGGCGGCAGGCGCCACCGATCTGTTCGCCCCGGCCAAACGCGCGCAGGTGCACACGATGGAGACCCTCTGCGAGCGCGCGCTGCAAAGCGGCGCGGCCGGCGTTTCCCTCGGGCCGGGCTATGCGCCGGGCACGTCGCTGGAAGAGATGGAGGCGCTGTGCACGATGGCGCGCCGCTACGGCAGACCCGCCGCCATCGACACGCGCATGTTCGCCATGACCGACCTCAACTCGCTCAGCGAGGCCATCGAGCTGGCCGAGGTCACGGGCTGCCGGATGATCGTCTCGCACTTTGAATATCAATACGGCGTGGGCGTCGAATACAAGGCGCTGGAGATGCTGGAGCTGGCGCGTGCGCGCGGCGTGGATATGCGTCTGGACAGCGGCATGTACAAGGATTGGTGTTCTTCCATCGGCTCGGCGCTCTTTGAGCCCGTGACCATGCGCGACAACGGCATCGAGCTGCGCCACCTGCGGGTCATCACGGGCGAGCACATCGGCCTCGTGCCGGATCAGGCGCTCTATGAACACCTGCGCGCGGCGCACCCGTGCGACGCGGTGGTGGTCAACACGGGCAGCGAGGAAGCCGTCTACACCATTCAGCGCTACCCGATGACGATGGTTTCCACCGACACAGGCAGCTATGCCCCCGGCGAAGGCCACCCGCAGATCGCGGGCAGCTTCCCGCGCTATCTGCGCAAAATGGTGATCGAGCGCGGCGAGCTGAGCTGGGAGCAGGCGATTGCGCATACAACGCTCCTCCCCGCGCAGACGATGGGCTTTGGGCGCAAGGGGCGCATCCGCGCGGGCATGGACGCCGATCTGCTCGTCTTCGACCCCGAAACGATTTGCGACCATGCGGATTTCCCCGGCCTCGGCCGCCCGGACGCCGCGCCGGAGGGCATTCGTTTTGTCATCGTATCCGGCGAAATCGCCGCCGAAAACGGCCGCGCAACCGGCGTGATGGCCGGTAAAACCTTGGATTCGTTTGATTTCATCCATTCGAGCCGCCGCGCCATGGCGGGGGATTGATTTCCATACTTGACAACTTGTCACATTCGGATTACAATAATACGCAAATCGCACATCGCTTTTAAGCGAAAGGCGGCTTTCAGCCGCAAAAGCAATGACGGAACAAAGACGCGCCCCTGACCTTCAGAGAGTCGGCGCCCGGTGCAAGCCGACGGCGGGAACGCGGGATAACTCACTCCCGAGCTGCCTCTGTGCCGAGCAGAGGACGAACCCGCCGCGTTAAGGCAAAAGAGGGCTTCCGCGCCTAAGTGAAAGCCGAATCAGGGTGGTACCGTGTGGCATTTTCGCCTCGCCCCTGCGAAAAGCAGGTGTGCGAGGCTTTTTCATTTTCTTGAGGGAGGTTTTTCCGCTATGGGCATGACCATGACACAAAAAATCCTCGCGCGCGCCGCCGGCGTTGAGCGCTGCCGCGCGGGCGAGCTGCTCATGTGCAAGCTTGACCTTGTGCTGGGCAACGACATCACCGCCCCCGTGGCCATCAACGAGTTTCGCCGGATGGGCGCGGTCAAGGTGTTCGACCCCGCGAAGATCGCGCTGATCCCGGATCACTTCGTCCCCAACAAGGACATCAAGGCCGCAGCGCTCGCCAAGCAGATGCGCGAATTCGCGCGCGCGCAGCACATCGTCCACTATTACGAGGTCGGCCGCGTGGGCATCGAGCACGCGCTGCTGCCGGAGCAGGGCATCGTCGCCCCCGGCGAGGTCATCATCGGCGCGGACAGCCACACCTGCACCTACGGCGCGGTGGGCGCGTTCTCCACGGGCGTGGGCTCGACGGATATGGCCGTGGGCATGGCGACGGGCGAATGTTGGTTCAAGGTGCCGGAGGCCGTCAAGGTCGTGCTGACCGGCAAAATGAAGCCGTGGGTCAGCGGCAAGGACGTGATTCTGCACCTCATCGGCGAAATCGGCGTGGACGGCGCGCTGTATCAGTCCCTCGAATTCACCGGCGACGGCGTGAAGGAAATCCCGATGGACGGCCGCCTGACCATCGCGAACATGGCCATCGAGGCGGGCGCGAAAAACGGCATTTTCCCGGTGGACGACGTCTGCCGCGAATACCTCAAGGGGCGCGTGACGCGCGAATGGACGGCGTTTGAGGCCGACCCGGACGCGGAATACAGCCGCACCGTGACCATCAACCTCGACGAGCTGGATATGACCGTCTCCCTGCCGCATCTGCCGGAAAACACCCGTCCGGCGCGCGAGTGCAGGCAGACCATCGATCAGGTCGTCATCGGGAGCTGCACCAACGGCCGCATCAGCGACATGCGCGTCGCCGCGCAGATTCTCAAGGGGCACAAGGTCAGCGACCACGTGCGCTGCATCGTCATCCCCGGCACCCAGCAGGTCGTCAAGGACTGCCTGAAGGAGGGGCTGGTGGATATCTTCATCGACGCGGGCGCGATTTTCACCATGCCGACCTGCGGCCCGTGTCTGGGCGGCTTCTGCGGCGTTCTGGCCGACGGCGAGCGCGCCGTTTCCACCACCAACCGCAACTTTGTCGGCCGCATGGGTCACACCGGCAGCGAAATCATTCTGGCCAGCCCGGCGGTCGCCGCGGCTTCCGCCATCATGGGCCGCGTCGCCACGCCTGAGGAGGTGCTCTAACATGTTCGTTCAATCTACCGTCATTCGATACGGCGATCACGTCGATACGGACGTCATCATCCCCGCCCGCTACCTCAACACCACCGATCCCGCCGAGCTGGCCGCCCACTGCATGGAGGATCTGGACAGCGATTTCAAGCGCAAGAGCGAAACGAGCCGCATCATCGTCGCGGGGCGCAACTTCGGCTGCGGCTCCTCCCGCGAGCACGCGCCCATCGCCATCAAGGCCAGCGGTATTCAGCTCGTCATCGCGGACAGCTTCGCCCGCATCTTCTACCGCAACTCGATTGATATCGGCCTGCCGATCATCGAGTGTCCGGCGGCGGCCAAGGCCATCCGCGACGGCGACGAGGTGGCCGTCCATCTGGATACCGGCGTGATCGAGAATCGCACCACCGGCGAGCGCTTCACCGCCGCGCCGTTCCCCCCGTTCATCCAGAAGATCATCGCCGTCGGCGGCATTGAAAACTTCGTTCGCGAAAAGATCGCGGGAAAGGCGTGAGCCATGAAAGCCCATATCGTCACTTTGCCGGGCGACTACATCGGCCCGGAGATCGTCGCGCAGGCGGTCAAGGTGTTAAACGCCGTCGCGAAAAAATACGGCCACACGTTCTGCTTTGACGAGCGCAGGCTCGGCGGCGCATCCATCGACACATTCGGCGTGCCGCTGACGGACGAAACGCTGGCGGCCTGCAACGCGGCGGACGCGGTGCTGATGGGCAGCGTCGGCGGCCCGAAGTGGGACGCGGTCGAGCCTGCCCGCCGCCCGGAAAAGGGGCTGCTCGCCCTGCGCAAGGGCATGCAGGTGTTTGCCAACCTGCGCCCGTGCACGATTCACCCGCAGCTCTCCGGCGCATGCCCGCTCCGCCCGGACATCATCGCCAAGCCGATTGACATCATGATCCTGCGCGAGCTGACCGGCGACATCTACTTCGGCAAGCGCTGGCGCAGCGAGGATCGCGCGGCGGCGACGGACGAGATGGCCTATTCCGTGCCGGAGGTCGAGCGTCTGGCGCGCATCGGCTTTGAAATGGCGAAAAAGCGCCGCGGCAGGCTCTGCTCGGTGGACAAGGCCAACGTGCTGGAGTGCAGCCGCCTGTGGCGCGAGACGGTCGAGCGCCTGAGCCGCGAATACCCGGAGGTCGAGGTCAGCTACATGTACGTGGACAACGCCGCCATGCAGCTCATTCTGAACCCGGCGCAGTTTGACGTGATGATAACCGGCAACCTGTTCGGCGACATCCTCTCGGATGAAAGCGCCGCCATCGCGGGCAGTCTGGGCATGATGCCCTCCGCCAGTCTGGGCAGCACGGCGCGCGGCCTGTATGAGCCGATTCACGGCAGCGCCCCGGACATCGCGGGGCGCGACATCGCCAATCCGCTGGGCACGATTCTCTCCAGCGCGCTGCTGCTGCGCCACAGCCTCGGCCTCGAACAGGAAGCCGCCGCGATTGAGCGCGCGGTTTCGCAGGTGCTCGACGAGGGCTACCGCACCGGCGATATTTTCTCCGCGGGCTGCACGAAGGTCGGCTGCACACAGATGGGCGACCTCGTCGCGGAACGGGTATAATGCGGGCTGAGCCCGCCTGCCCCTCCGCCGAAGTCTGCAAAAGCATCAAATTCTTGCTCACGCGGGCGATTTTATGCAATTTCCTATTCGCTAAAAAGAGCGCACGGCCAACGCGGCCATGCGCTCTTTCTGTTCTTTTATACTAATTCGCAGTTAAAATGCTTAACAGAGCGCATCAGATTTTTTGTTCTGACGAAGCCAAGTGAAGTGAGGCGTACTGGAGGTACGTTGAACGGAACGAGGCAAAGTCAGAGCGAAAAAGATGGTGCGCGGATTAAGCCATTTTAACAAGAATTAGTATTACAGCGACATCAGCGCGGAAACCACGCTCTCCGACCATTCGTTAAAATGCTCGGGGTTCAGGTCATACAACAGCCCCGCGCAGGCGGTCGCCGAAGCGGTCATCTGCGCCACGCTCTTCCCCAGCGCGGTCGTATACGCGGGCGCGCCAATCATCGCCGCGCCGTCGCCGCCCAGCAGCTTTTGAGCCAGAGACAGGGCGGCCTCGCGGCGCGCACTGTCCTGCCAGCAGGCGCGGGTGAGCGCCAGCCCATAGCTCGGCGTGCCGACCAGCGCGGTTCGCGCCTGCCCGTCCATGCCCGCGAGGGAGACGGCGACGACGTGCTCCTGCCGCGCCTCGGGCACCAGCTCGGCCAAATCGCTGCCGTCAAAGCGCATCGCCGCCGCGCCCTCCATGAACGCCTGCTTCGCCTGCTCGTCCGTCAGATTCCACGGATCCAGCCCGAACGCTCCAACCTGCGTGAGCGCCGTCGTCACGGCCTTCGCGCCGTCCAGCGAGGTCTGCTGGCCGTATTGATCGGCGGGCGCGCCGATCATCGCCGTGCAATCCAGCACGATCTCCGGCCATTCGCACATGGCGTTGGCGAGCGGCAGAATCCCCTTCTGCGCCAGCGACGCGCAGGCGATGATCAATTCGTCGTAATTCGTCGGCACGGCGACGCCGTTCGCCTCCAGCACGTCGGCGTTGACGTACAGCGCCTCCCAGTTGAAGCGCACCGGCGCGAGCAGCACGCTGCCGTCGCGCTCCGCCATCGCGTCCATCCGCTTCGCGCCGCAATCCGGCGCGGCGGCCAGCAGCTCATCCACGCTGACCAACTGATCCTTCGTCAGCCCGCTGCCCAGCGGCACGACGACCAGATCCGCGCGGCCAGCGGTCACCATCTCCTGCATCTGCTCCATGAACAGATCGTCCTCAAGGCCGGAATAATCCTCCACCATGTTGCCGGTTTCGTCTTCCCACGCGGTGATCAAATCCATGTACCCCTGCGCGGCGAAATCCATATCCGCAAACGGCGTGAACGTCGTCACCGTCGTGCCTGCCGCCAGCGCCGAAGCCGCCGCCACCAACAGACAAATAAACGCCATCAAACCCGAAATCCTCTTGCGCATCGCTAAAAACCTCCTTGAATTATAATCCCAGATGGATCGCCTTTTGCAGCGTCTTCCGCGCCAGCGGCGCGGCCACGCCGCCGCCGCTTCCGCCGTTTTCCACGAGGACGCAGATCGCGTAAGGCGCGCTGTCATTGGTGATATAGCCAACGAACCACGCATGTGATTCGATGCTTTTGTCGTTGCTGGCCTCCGCCGAGCCGGTTTTGCCCGCGACGGTATAGCCGTTATCCAGCGCGGCGCGCTTGCCCGTGCCGGATTTGACCACGCGGATCATCTCTTTTTCCAGCCGCGCCGCCACGTCCTCGCCGAGCACGCGCCTGCCGCCCGCGTGGCTGAGCAGCGCGCGGTTTCCGCCCTGCGCGGTCGTGATCTGCGCGACGAGGCGCGGCTCGTTCATCACGCCGCGGTTGGCGATCGTCGCGGCGATCAGCGCCATGTGCATCGGCGTGGCGAGCACGCGCCCCTGACCGATGGCCGACCATGCCAGATCCTCGGCGCTCAGGTCGTCGATGGGGTAGCTGGAATTGTAGACGATCAAATCGCTGAACATGAAGTTCCGGTTAAAGCCCATCTCCTCCGCCGTATTGCCCAGCATCTCATAGCCGAGATCCTGCGAGAGCGCGGCGAAGGTCGTGTTGCAGGAGCGCGCGAATGCGTCGGACAGGGTTTGCACCCCGTGCGCGCTGCCGTCTGTGACGGCGTAGTTGCCCACGGGATAATAGCCCGTGCAGTCAAACGCGAAATCGTTCAGATCGGGCAGATTTTCCAGCGCGGAAGCCAGCGTCACGATTTTGAACGTCGAGCCGGGCGGATACAGCCCCTGCGTCGCGCGGTTGATGAGCGCGCCCGCCGCTTCGTCCGCCAGCGCCGAATCCATGTTCGTCGGGTCAAACTGCGGCATGGAGACCATCGCCAGAATCTCGTTCGTCCTGTAATTGAGCACGACGACCGCGCCGCGCTTGCCCGCGGGGAACTGCTCGCTGATGTAGCGGGAGAGCCGCTCGGAGATCGTCAGCCGGACGTCGTCGCCGCGCTGGGTCGTGCCGGTAAAGGCGTCGGCCAGCCGCTCGAAGATGCTGGAGCGGAAGCCCAGCAGAAACTGCGCGTGGAACGTGTCCGCGCCGGTGGAGACCTTGCCGCCGCTGTCGCCGACCACCTGACAGACCGCCTTGCGCGTCGCCGCGCTGCCGTTGTAGCGCCGCCTGCCGTCCTCATCCGTATAGGCCAGCACCGTGCCGTCCCTGTCGGTCAGCGTGCCCATGACGACATGCCGCTTCTGGCTGCTGATGCGCGGGTTATAGGGGTTCGCGACCCAGCGCCCGCCGTAGAAATAGACGGAGTAGCAGAAATACGCGATCACCAGCGCGAACATCAGCACCAGCAGCAGCGTCAGCAGGTGCATGCGCCGCTTGATAACCTTGATAAAATCACCCTCTCACGCACAGAATATCTTCTTCCAGATTTTCCTGCGCCCTTGCGCTCGCCCCGTGCAGAATCCCGATCATCGCCATGCACGAGAGCAGCGACGAGCCGCCGTAGCTGAGGAAGGGCATCGTCACGCCCGTCAGCGGAATCATCTTGATGACGCCCGCGACGATCATAAACGTCTGAATCCCCAGCATGGCCAGCACGCCGCAGCCCAGCAGCATCTCAAACGAGCGCCGCGCGCGGGCAACCACCGTCACCCCGCGCAGAATCAGCAACACATAGACCGCCAGCAGCAGCACGCCGAACGCCTGCCCAAGCTGCTCGCAGACCACGGCGAAGATAAAGTCGTTGTAATAGGCGGGGATTTTCTCCGGCGTGCCCTGCCCCAGCCCCACGCCGAACAGCCCGCCCGAGCCGATGGCCAGCAGCGCCTGAATGATCTGATAGCCCTTGTCCGTCGGGTCGCTCCACGGGTTGCGCCACATCGCCACGCGCACCTTGACGTGCGCGAACATCTGATAGCCCAGCACCGCCGCGCCCGCGCCGCCGCCGAGGCCGAGGATCGTCAGCGGCACGTTGCCGCAGGCGACGTAGAACAGCACCAGCGTCGTCAGGTAATAGATCAGCGCCGTGCCGAGGTCGCGCTGCATCATCAGCAGCAGGAGGCAGGCCGCCGCGAACAGGAGCGCGGGCATCATCTGCCAGACGGTTCGATGCGCGCTGAAGAAATACGCCAGCGCCAGCACCACCGAGAGCTTCACGATTTCGCTGGGCTGGAACGAGCCGAGCAGCGGCACGGATACCCAGTTCTTCGCGCCGTTGTTCCATTCGCCGAAGGCCAGCGGCAGAATCAGCGCGCCGATGCCCAGCGCCATGCCCAGCAGCGTCAGCCCCCGGAAATGGCGCACATGGAAGACAATTTCGCTCATCACGAGCATCGCCGCCAGCCCCATCGCGTAGAACATCGCCTGCCGCGCGCCGCGTTCGGGCGAAACCGTATAGAGCACCACCACGCCCACGCCGCAGAGGAAATTCGTCAGCGCCATCACCAGCGAATCCATCGGCAGAAACCGCGGCAGCGCCAGCGTGGTGAGCAGCCCCAGCGGCGCCATGACCATGCACAGCTTGACCGCCTGCGTATCCCACGCGCCCTCCGCCTTGGCCGCGCAGAGCAGCAGCCCGAGCACCTCGAACACCGCCGTCAGCAGCGCGATCATCGTCACGCATCCGTCCCCCGCGCGGCTGACCGCCCTGCGCCGGTCGCGGGCGACGGCGGCGGCG
>ERZ836441.185-NODE-185-length-75217-cov-5.211277_pt1 | contig 75217 bp, 75 predicted proteins | sample MGYA00519686_ERZ836441 | MGnify/ENA primary metagenome ERZ836441 (study PRJEB31850, sample SAMEA3708800) | human gut metagenome | biome: human gut; feature: human-associated habitat; material: faeces | place: China | collected 2014 ...
GGAGGAGGAGAACTTCGCCAAGACCATCGACGGCGGCCTGCGCATCTTCAACGACATGCTCTCCGGCCACAAGGCCAAGGGGGAGCGGGTGTTCTCCGGCGCCGACGCCTTCAAGCTCTATGACACCTACGGCTTCCCCATCGACCTGACCATGGAGATGGTGGCCGAGCAGGGCATGGAGGTGGACGAGGACGGCTTCCACCAGCTCATGGAGGAGCAGCGCCAGCGGGCCCGGAAGGCCCGGGAGGCCCTGGGAGACCTGGGCTGGGCCGGCGTAGAGTTCGGCAAGGACGTGCCCGAGACCGAATTTGTGGGCTACACCGAGAACACCATCACCGGCGCCCGCGTGGTGGCCCTGGTGGTGGAGAACGAGCAGGCCGAGGAGCTCATGCCTGGCGTGGAGGGCATCGTGGTGCTGGACAAGACCCCCTTCTATGCCGAGATGGGCGGCCAGGTGGCCGACCACGGCACCATCGCCAGGAGCGGGGAGAACGGCTGCCTGTTCACCGTCACCGACGTGCAGAAGAACAAGGGCGGCAAGTATATGCACTACGGCAAGGTGACCGAGGGCGTGCTCAAGCTGGGGGACACCGTCACCGCCGCCATCGACCAGGACCGCCGGAAGGCCGTCATGCGCGCCCACTCCGCCACCCATCTGCTGGACAAGGCCCTGCGCACCGTGCTGGGGGACCATGTCCACCAGGCGGGCTCCCTGGTGGAGGCCGACCGGCTGCGCTTCGACTTCACCCACTTCTCCGCCATGACCGCCCAGGAGCTGGCGGAGGTCAGCCGCATCGTTAATGAGGCGGTGCTGGAGGGCTATGACATCCAGACCAAGGTCATGCCCATCGAGGAGGCCAAAAAGACCGGGGCCATCGCCCTGTTCGGCGAGAAGTACGGCGACAGCGTCCGGGTGGTGGACATGGGCGAGGGGTACTCCGTGGAGTTCTGCGGCGGCACCCACCTGGACAACACCGCCAAAGTGGGCGTGTTCCACATCCAGAGCGAGTTCTCCGTGGCCAGCGGCGTGCGCCGGATCGAGGCCACCACCGGCCGGGTCTCCTTGGAGGTGATGGACCGCAACCAGGAGCTGCTCTTCCAGACCGCCGCCGCCCTGAAGGCCAAGCCCGGTGAGCTGCGGGAGAAGGCCGAGACCGTCATGGGCGAGATCAAGCAGCTGAACCAGGCGGTGGAGCGCTTCAAGGCCCGGGAGGCGGTGAGCCAGGCCGAGCGGTTCCTCTTCGCCGCCCACGAGGTGGGCGGGCTGAAGGTGCTCACCTCCACGGTGCCCGATGCGGACGCCGACCGCCTGCGGAAGATGGGCGACTTCCTCCGGGACAAGGACGAGAGCGTGGTGGCGGTGCTGGCCGCGGTGAACGACGGCAAGATCACCTTCCTGGCCGCCTGCGGCAAGGACGCGGTGGCCAAGGGCGTCAAGGCCGGGGATATCATCAAGGCCGTGGCCCCCATCTGCGGCGGCAAGGGGGGCGGCAAGCCCGACTCCGCCATGGGCGGCGGTTCTGATGTGCTGAAGCTGGACAACGCGCTGGCCACTGTGGACGACTTCGTGTCTCAAAAGCTGGGCCTGTGAGCCGCCCATGGCGTTTTGGGATCCCCATCGGAGCCCAGCGCCAGCGGGTCCGATGGGAGAGGAGGCGCAAGGGAGCGCCGCGAAGTTTTCGCCGTCCTTGGGCGGAAACAGAGCAGAGCGGACTTTGCGCCGACGAGGGCGGCGGGAGCGACGTGCTCAAGCTGGATAATGCTCTGGCCGCTGTGGATGACTTTGTGTCCCAGAAATTGGGGGTGTAAGCTATGACTCGAGAGGATCTGGCGCGGTTTGCCGCCCTGCCCATTGACTTTGGGGCGATCGGTCTGCTGGAGCCGGGCGTGCCCCAGGAGCCCTATTTTTGCGACCCGGTGGACGGAGAGCCGGTGGGCCGACTGGGTTGTGACGGAGTCCACTTCATCCTCTTGCCGGGAGATGAGCGGCTGTTCTGCGTGGACCCCGCCATGGGAGAGCCAGGGCACTATGTTTTGCCGGTGGCGGAGGACTTTCGCCAGTTTCTGTCCTTTGTGCTGTTTTGCGGGGACGCAAACCCGATTTCACAGATTTGGTGGACGGAGGAGGAGCAGTTCCGGGACTTCTTGAAGGAAGAGTCAGAGCGATCCTGGGAAGGAATGGAGGACGTTCTGGAACAAAAAAGAGCTGCTCTGGCCGCTGTCGCCGCCGCATTTTCCCTGGAGGGCGCCGACCCCTATGAGAAGGTCAAGGCTCTCCAGGCCAGTTATGACTCCGCCTACCTGCGGTTTTCAGAGGAATACTACGACGTTCTAGGGCTGGAGCGCCCAGATCAGGAGGAAATATGATACCTGAAGATCCCGTTATCCTGCTTAGCTTCGTGAATACCAAACTGCGGGACGAGTACCCCAGCCTGGACGAGCTGTGCGCCAGCCTGGGGGAGAACCGGGCGAAACTGGAGCGCAAGCTGACCGCCATTGGATACAACTATGACCCACAGGTCAACCAGTTCCGCTGACGCAAGGAAGGAGGGCACGAGATGAATAAGGTGAAGATCACAGTGCTGAAAACCACTCTGGACGAGGAATTGGCCAGAGAATATGGGGCGGAGGGCCTCACTGCTTGCCCCTTGATGAAGGCAGGTCAGGTGTTTTATGCCGATTACGCCAAACCAGAGGAACTGTGCGACGAGGCGTGGAAGGCCATCTACCAGTATGTGTTCGCCCTGGCCCACGGGACAGGAGATAATCTGTTCTATTTTGGGGACTGGATACGGGAACCCGGCGTGGCTATTTGCTCCTGCAACGACGGCCTGCGACCGGTGATCTTCAAACTGGAGGCCACCGACGAGACGGCTGAGATCAATTACACCCCGGTACGCTGAGAGGAACTGACAAAACACCGCACAACGGCGGGGTGGAACGGATGGCCCTGGGGACTGCCGCTGCTGCCCGGGGTACAGACAAGTCTCCTCAACGACGGGGCCGAAGCCTTGGAGATCTTCACCGCCGTTCCCAACCAGTGAACATGATATATAGAAGAAAAGGAGGGAAGTCATATGTCAGACTGCCTGTTTTGTAAAATCGCGGCGGGGGAGATCCCGTCCAACAAGGTGTATGAGGATGACACCGTCTACGCCTTTTACGACATCGACCCCCAGGCGCCCACCCACTTCCTGGTGATCCCCAAGGTCCACATCCGCTCCTGCGGGGAGATCACCCCGGAGAACGCCGCTGTGGTGGCTCACTGCTTTGAGGTGATCTCCCAAGTCGCCAAGGAGCTGAGCATCACCGACTTCCGGGTGGTATCCAACTGCGGCCCGCAAGCGGGGCAATCCGTCCCGCACCTACACTTCCACGTGCTGGCGGGGCGAGACATGACCTGGCCGCCAGGCTGATGCCGGTACAGAGTTTGTACGACTCCATTTTTGGCGAAATCGGTGGGAGTTCCCCTGCGCCTCCCGGCAAACCGCTTTGCTGGCTTTGCCGGGAGGCGTTTCAAAAGAGACCTGGCACAGGAAAGAAGTGCCAGGTTCTTTTTTTTATTGGACTTGACATATTTAGCTAAATAGCTATAATAGAATATATGAAAGCAACGAGAGCCGCTTGGAGGTGAATCATATGAGAGATGACTTTTTTCAGGCACTGGCCAGTCCCTACCGCCGGGAAATCATCCGGCTGCTAAAATGGAGAACGCTCAGCGCTGGGGAGATCGCGGGGCACTTTGACATTGCCCAGCCTTCCGTATCCCGGCATTTAGAGGTGCTGAAAAACGCGGGTATCATCACCAGCCGGCGCCAAGCAAACCAGGTTATTTATTCCCTGAATCTGTCCATGGTGCAGGAGATGATCATGGAGGTGATGGAGCTTCTGGGCCGGGGAGAGGAGGAGCGTTATGACGCTGAAACATAAGCGGCGGGTGCTGCTAGCAGGCAGTTTGGCTTTTTTCCTGCTCTGCCTGCTGCTGCCGGGACAATGGGGCAAATTGGTTGTGCTTGTCGTAGGTGCCCTGGCTCTACTGGGCTTTCTCTACTGCAATATGGGGGAGCTGACCCAAGTAGAGGAGGGCAGCCCCAAGCTAGGTGTGCTGAAGCAGACCGTGATTTTTTCCGTTGTGCTCCTTGTGCTGGCGGTGGGACTGGTGTGGCTGGATCGGCGGAAATTGGTGGATGAACGGGGATCGGAACTGCTGTGCGCGGGGCTTATCTGCCTGTTCATGCTGTTCGCGGGAAACATCGCCCCCAAGCTGCCCTTTAACCGCTATGTGGGCTTCCGCCTGCCCTGGACGGTGACGGACGAGGACACCTGGATTTTATCTCACAGGCTGGTGGGTTATGCCGCTCTGCCTCTGGCTGTACTCTATCTGGCGGGGGTGCTGTCAGGCGTGGGCCATTTCCCGGCTTTGACTGGCGGGATCCTCCTGCTGTGGTTGGGAATACCAGGGGTATTATCTTTGATATTTTATTACAAAAAGTTTCATCCCAAGAAGTGAGGAAGCTCCTTCCAGCCAGTTTTAATCAAATTTTCAGAAACTCTTTATGGTTTTCCCCGTAAGCTCATGGTAAGATGTCCACTGTAAAAGGAGCGTGATAGAGATGACCAAAGATACTGCGGCGCCAAAGGCGAAAGCGGCGGCCCAAGCCGCCGAGGTCCAGGCGGAGGGCCTGTCGGTCTACCGGGTGTTTTGGCTGTTTCTGATGGCCAGTTTTTTGGGAGACCTGATCGAGGTAGTGTTCTGGCTGGTCACCCGAGGTGAGCTGATCAGCCGCAGCAGCTTGGTCTACGGTCCCTTCTCCTTGGTATGGGGATTTGGGGCGGTATTGCTGACGCTGGTGTTCCACAAGCTGCAGGACCAGGGTAATATCCAAATCTTCCTGCTGGGCACCGCCTTGGGGGGCGTGTATGAGTACATATGCTCCTGGTTTCAGGAATGGGCTTTCGGCGTATGCTTCTGGGACTACAGCCACCTGCCTTTCAACCTCAACGGGCGCATCAATCTGGTGTTCTGCCTGTTCTGGGGCGCGGTGGCGGTGCTGTGGGTGCGCTTGGTTTACCCCGGCCTGTGCCGGCTGATCTCCGCCATTCCCCGCCGGGTGGGTAAGAAGCTGGCGGCGGTGATGGCGGTATTCCTGGCGGTGAGCACGGTGCTGTCCGCCGCGGCGCTGTATCGCATGGACCAGCGCCGGGAAGGCGTACCCGCCGGGTCCGCCTTCAGTCAATACCTGGATGAGCACTTCCCGGACAGCCGTCTCCAGGCCCGGTATCCCAACATGGGCATCCTGGACTAACGAAGGGAGAGCGCCATGGCGTATATTCTGGATGGTTTGATCCTGGCTGTGATAGGCGTTGCGTTGGACCGGTCCCGGTGGAGAAAAGCCCGCCGGGACCGCCGCATTTTGTGCTGGCTGATGTACGGTTATGTCTGCTGTGTACTGGCGGTGACCCTCATGCCCTTCCAGCTGCCCATTCCCGGCGGGAACCGCTTGTTTCTCCAATCTGTCAACTGGATTCCCTTCCGGGACCTCCGGCTTCATTATGGAGGGGCCGTTCGGGAGGTAGTGCTGAACGTGCTCATGATGGCTCCCTTTGGATTTCTGCTTCCCTTGCTGAAGCCCAGGCAGGTATTTTCCACGGCGGCTTGGACCTTTTTGTTCAGCCTGTCCATCGAGACCATGCAGCTGCTCTATACCTGGTCGGGCGGTCCATCCGCCCGGAGCTGTGATGTGACGGATCTCATCACCAATACCTTGGGCGGAGTGCTGGGGTATCTGCTGTTTTGGTTGCTGCGCCCATGGGTGGAGCGGGCCTTGGGCCGAAGATGAAAAAAGGGACTGTCCGGCGCTGCGCCGGACAGTCCCTTTTTACAGGAGTCTCCCCACCAGAGTGGAGCCTTTGATCCCGGTGATTTCTACGGGGCGGAGCTGATTGTGAAGATCTTCCCCTTGTACACGGACGGGGACATAGTTGGGGGCGTGGCCCTGCCACAGGCCATCCTTCTCCTCCTCAAAGAGCACCGGGAGAGTGGCCCCCACCAAAGCGCTCAGGTAGTCCTGTTCCAGCTCCGCCGCCACAGCGGCGGCCCGTCGGGCCCGGTCCTCCTGGACGTGCCTGGGGATCTGCCCCTCCATGGCTGCCGCCGGGGTACCCGGCCGACGGGAGTAGGGAAAGATGTGCATGGAGGAAAAGGCGCACCGGCGGAGAAAGGCCAGGGTTTGGGCAAACTCATCCTCCGTCTCCTGGGGGAAGCCTACAATGAGGTCGGTGGTGATAGCGGGGTGCTGAAAGACTTCCCGGAGTAATTTTATAGACTCATAATACCGGGCGGTATCGTATTTCCGGTTCATCCGTTTCAGGGTGGCGTCGCAGCCCGACTGGAGGGACAGGTGAAAGTGTGGGCACAGGTTGGGCAGGACGGCGGCCCGGCGGCAGAACTCCTCTGTAATAGTCCGCGGCTCCAGCGAGCCCAGCCGGATGCGGAGGTCAGGTACCGTCCGGCAGACTCCATCCACCAGGTCAATCAGGGACGAGCCGTTTTTCAGGTCCTGGCCCCAGGAGGAGATCTCGATGCCAGTGAGCACGATCTCCTGGTAGCCCGCTGCCGCCAGGGCTCGGGTCTGGCTTATGGCTTCGTTCAGCGGCAGGGAGCGGATAGGTCCCCGGGCATAGGGGATAATGCAGTAGGCGCAGAAGTTGACACATCCGTCCTCCACTTTCAGATAGGCTCTGGTGCGGCCCTCCATATTGCCCGCATGGAGCACCTCAAAGCTCCGCCGCCGGAGGGCCTCATCCACCGCCACGGCGGTGTGCCGGGGCTGGTCAACCCGCTTTTCCTGGGCGATCTGCTCCAGCTGGTCCAGAAAGGCCATGCGGCCTCCCGTACCTGACACCAGATCCACCCCCAGGGCGGCCACCGCCTCTGGGTCAGTCTGGCCATAGCAGCCGCACACCGCTACCACCGCATGAGGACAGCGGCGCTGAGCCCGGCGGATCGTGTTGCGGGATTTTTTGTCGCTGACCGCAGTGACGGTGCAGGTGTTGATGATATAGGCGTCGGCTGGCCCGTCGAAGGGCACCAGGACATGGCCCCGGGCGGTCAGCTCCTGCTCCATGGCGGCAGTCTCGTACTGATTGACCTTACAGCCCAAGGTATAGATGGCGACATTCATGGAATTTCCCCTTGTCAAATCGGAAGTTTCGATTTACTATAGAAGTAGAGATACCCTTTGGATTATACCAGTTGCCTGGTGATTTGTACAGGAGGGAAGGAGCATGAAATTTCAGGTGTTGCTCTCGTCCGTGGCTGATGTAAAGGACTTTGTGGATGCGGCCTCTGCCTGTCCGTCAGAGGTGGACGTGCTCTCCGGTCGGTATGTGGTCAATGGAAAGTCCATTATGGGTCTGTTCTCCGTAGACCTGTCCGCTCCGGTGACGGTTGCGGTCCATGGGCAAGGGCCAGGGGAAGAGACGTTTCGGGAGCGGGTGTCCCGCTTTGCCTGCCAATGACGAACGAACGGACAAGATCTTCTGTGCCGGAGGACGCTGGTGCGTCCTTCGGCAATTTTTATGCCGATTCGGCCCATTTTTCATTTACTTTCCCGGCGGGAGATGATATACTGTACCACACGTGACATAGAAAGAGAAGGGAATGTGGACGAGTGGCACGCGCGAAGCTGATGACCGAGGGCAGCGAGTGGAAGCTCATATTGCTCTTTACCCTGCCACTGATGGCAGGGAATTTTTTGCAACAACTCTATAACGCGGTGGACGGCATCGTGGTGGGCAATTTTGCCGCCGCCGGGGAGAACGCCCTGGCTGCCGTAGGCACCTGCGCGCCCATTACCATGCTGTTTATCGCCGTAGCTATGGGGATGAGTACTGGCTGCTCTATCCTGATTGCCCAGCTTCACGGGGCCAGGCAGTATGACGAGATGCGTAAAGCGGTGGCTACCTCGCTGATCCTAGTCATCGCCGTGGGCCTGGTGCTGTCCGTGGTGGGGAGCGTGGTGGCCCAGTGGTTGCTGACCCATGTCCTCAAGGTGTCCGAGGACATTCTGGCGGATGCCACGGCCTATTTCGCCATCTACTGCTTCGGGCTGGTGTTCCAGTTTGCCTATAACATCGTGTCCTTTATTCTTCGGTCCCTGGGAGATTCGGCGGCCACACTATATTTCCTGCTGGTGTCATCGGTGACCAACATCGTGCTGGACCTGGTGTTCGTCATCTGCCTGCACTGGGACGTGCCTGGCGTAGCGATTGCCACGGTGATTGCCCAGGCGTTGTCTGCGGTGGTCAGCGTCATCTATATGTTCAAACGCTACCCCATTCTTCGCTTTGCCAAGGGGGAGTTCCGCTTCCACCGGAAGCAGGCGGCTCAGGCGCTGCGCCTGTCCATCCCCACCACTCTCCAGCAGTGCATTGTGTCCTCTGGTCACATCGCGATCCAGCGCATCGTCAACGACTTCGGCCTCACCGCCGCATTTACCGCTGGGATGCGGATGGAAAACTTCATCATGATCCCTATTTTCTCCTTCAACGTGGGGATTGCCACCTTTACCGGGCAGAATGTGGGTGCCGGCCGGCTGGACCGGGTGCGACGGGGTTTCCGGGCTACCCAGATTATGGGATTAGCAGTGTGTGCCGTAGTGGGGGTGCTGGCCTTTACGCTGGCCAGCCCGCTGGTAGGGCTATTCGGTGTGGAGGGGAGCACCCAGGCCATCGCGGCGGAATATCTGCGCTTCATCGCGCCCTGTCTGCTTCTATTCTGCTTCTACATCATCACAAACGGCGTGCTCCAGGGGTCGGGTGACGTGATCTTCACCGCCGTGAACACGGTGAGCAATCTAGCTATCCGTTGCGCAGCGGCTTATCTGCTGGCCTATCTCACCCCGCTTGAGGGCCGGGCGGCCTGGGTAAGCCTGCCGATCAGCTGGACCTATGCCCTGGTGTTGTCTCTGGTGCGCTATAAGCGGGGAAAGTGGAGGAAAAAGGCGGTGGCAACATCCTCTGGACCAGAGTTACCTCAAGAAGAGGTGCTGGAAGAGGAGGGCCTGTCGTGAGCCACAGCTTTTTTGCCTATATCTTCCGCATGCGCTACATCGCCCGGTGGGCGCTGATGCGCAACACCCGAACTGAAAATGTGGAAGAGCACTCCTACGAGGTGGCAGTGCTATCCCACGCCCTGTCGGTCATTGGCCGGGACGTGTTCCACAAGGACCTAGACCCGGACAAGACCGCCGCTGCCGCTTTGTTTCATGATGCACCAGAGATCATCACTGGGGATCTACCCACCCCCATCAAATATTTTAACCCTGGCATCAAAACTGCCTATCAACAGGTGGAGGCGGTGGCTCAGGACAAGCTGCTGTCTATGCTGCCGCCGGAGCTGGTGGATGCCTATGAGCCTTTGGTGCGGGAGGCCGACCCGGAGGTGCGTCGGTACGTGAAGGCGGCGGATAAGCTGGCCGCCTGGCTCAAGTGTCAGGAGGAACTCAAGGCGGGCAACGCCGAGTTCAGGCGGGCCGCCGACGAGACCTTGACCACCCTGCGGGCTATGGGCATGGAGGAAGTGGACTGGTTTCTGGACCGGCTGGGCGGGGCGTTCCAACTGACGCTGGACGATTTGGGGTAGCCCGTGGGAGAACTCATCCTCACTGCAGGCCAGCCTGATCGGGCCATCGCCATCATGCGGGAGGTGGCCGCCTGGGGCCGAGAGCGGGGCTTCCGGGTTTGGCTGGACGAATGGCTGACACGGGAAAAGCTGTTGACAGAGGAAGCCCAGCCAGAAAATTTCTATGTGGGCTCGGTGGACGGACAGGACACCTGCGCCTTTATCCTGCAATGGATCGACCGGGAATATTGGCCGGACGCGCTGAAATATGAGGCGGCCTATCTCCACAAGCTCTGCGTCCGCCGGGTTTTCGCTCATACCGGCATGATTAGCCGGGTGGTGGATGCCATCCGACAGGAGTGCGTGCCGCGAGGGGTCCGCTTTCTTCGCTTGGACACGGGAACAAACGAGCCTGTGGTGCGGGACATCTATCTGAAGGCGGGATTTCAAATTGTAAAGACACTTTACAATCACGGAACGCCTTCCATGCTATTATACGAGCTGGAACTATAAAATCAGGAGGAATCATCATGAAAGCCATTGTCACCGTCATCGGCAAGGACCAGGTGGGTATCATCGCCGCCGTGTGTACCCTGCTTAGCGAGAAGAACGTCAACGTCCTGGACATCAGCCAGACCATCCTTCAAGAGTTCTTTACTATGACTATGCTGGTGGATGTGTCCACGGCCACCGTGCCCTTTGCCCGGCTCCAAGAGGACCTGTCCGTCCTGGGCCAGGAGAAGGGGCTGGACATCCGGGTCCAACAGGAGGCCATTTTCGACGCCATGCACCGGATTTAAGCGCAGTGGGTAGGACGTGCAGGGGTACTTGGAGCGGAACGAGCGTTGCAAACCAAGAATCACGAAGCGAGTCTGTTGTGAAGCGAGCCGCAGCGAAAGCGACCCGGCCGCGCGTCCAATCCGTAGCGTGATAGCAGGAAATGCGGAGCCGTCGCTCACAGCCGGATAGCCCGGAGCGAGCACGAGCGCAGGCCTGCGGCGAAGCCGCATCATTTCGATAGTATAGGAGTATCGCCATGCTCAACCAGAAAGACATTTTAAGTACCATCCACATGATCGACCAGCAGCACCTGGACGTGCGTACCATCACTATGGGCATTTCTCTGCTGGACTGCTGCGACCCTGACCCGGCAGCTGCTTGCCGGAAGATCTATGACAAGATTACTACTTCCGCCGAGCACCTGGTCCAGACCGGCCATGATATCGAGACGGAGTTCGGTATCCCCATCGTGAACAAGCGTATCTCCGTCACCCCTATGGCCCTGGTGGCGGGCGCTTCCCGCACCAACGACTACGTCCCCTTTGCCCAGGCCATGGACAAGGCAGCCAAGGCGGTGGGGGTCAACTTCATCGGCGGCTTCTCCGCCCTGGTGCAGAAAGGGATGACCGAGGGGGACAAGAAGCTCATTGCCGCTATCCCTGAGGCCCTGGCGGTCACCGACGTGGTGTGCTCCAGCGTCAACGTTGGCTCCACCAAGGCGGGCATCAACATGGACGCGGTGCGCCTCATGGGCGAGACCATCAAGGCTGCGGCGGAGCGCACCGCCGACCGAGGCGGCTTCGGCTGCGCTAAGCTGGTGGTGTTCTGCAACGCCGTGGAGGACAACCCTTTCATGGCTGGCGCCTTCCACGGCGTGGGGGAGGCTGAGCGGGTCATCAACGTGGGTGTCTCCGGCCCTGGCGTGGTCCATCACGCCCTCCAGTCCGTGAAGGGCCAGCCCTTTGACGTGGTGGCTGAGACCATCAAAAAGACTGCTTTCCAGGTCACCCGTATGGGTCAGTTGGTGGCCCGGGAGGCCAGCGCCCGGCTGAACGTGCCCTTCGGCATCGTGGATTTGTCCCTGGCCCCCACCCCCGCGATCGGGGACAGCGTGGCCCGCATCCTGGAGGAGATGGGCCTGGAGGTGTGCGGCACCCACGGCACCACCGCCGCCCTGGCCCTGCTCAACGACGCGGTGAAGAAGGGGGGCGTCATGGCCAGCTCCAGCGTGGGCGGCCTGTCCGGCGCCTTCATCCCGGTGAGCGAGGACGAGGGCATGATCGCCGCCGCCCAGTCCGGCGCTCTCTCCCTGGACAAGCTGGAGGCCATGACCTGCGTGTGCTCCGTGGGCCTGGACATGATTGCCGTGCCCGGGGACACCTCCGCCGCCACCATCTCCGCCATCATCGCCGACGAGGCGGCCATCGGCATGGTGAACAACAAGACCACCGCCGTGCGCATCATCCCCGCCCCCGGTAAGAAAGTGGGGGACACGGTGGAGTTCGGCGGCCTGCTGGGGTCGGCCCCGGTGATGCCCTGCCACACCGGATCCGCCGAGGACTTCGTGGCCCGGGGGGGACGGATCCCCGCGCCTATGCACAGCTTAAAGAACTGAGGATCTATCAAGAAGCAAAAGAACGTGGCCAGCCCAGTGGGGCTGGCCACGTTCTTGACTTACTGTCGAGAACCATCTACCTGGTTTAGACTACCAAAGTCAGAGAGTTGGAGCAGGTGATTAGGGTGACGAAGATACCCATGATCAGACCGGGCAGATAAGGATTCTTCGTCCGGCGGTAGATGAAGCGAGAGATGACCACAGCCAGGGGAAGGATGACCAGCATCGGGAACAGCCAAACGATCTGCATGTTATTTCCGGGCCAAGTCATGTTGCCGCCGGAGAGGAAGGGAATGTACTGGATGAGGAGCAGAACAGGGGCAGGAAGGGCAGCGGCGATGGCCAGCAGCGCAGTATTGAGCCAACCGTGTTTATCCCCAACATCGTTGTAATTGAAACAGTTGGCGGCTACAGAGTTGCCCACATAGTAAACCAGGAAGAATAGGACATACCACAGGGAAACCCACAGCTTTTCAGCATTGAAAGCCCGTACCGCCAAAGTCCAGATGCGGAAGTCAGCCATAAAGAGATAGTCAACTACAGCTAGACAACCAAAAGCGGCGGCAATGACGATGAGCGCCAGCAGAATAGTTTTAAGAGCTTTTTTGACAGAAATCTTTAGACCAATATCAGCAGGATTCACGCCATGCTTTTTGCCATAGGCATAGTAACTGATAAGCATGCTGATAATGCCTACTACACCACAGGCGGCAGCCCATGTACCAATGCCGAGGGACTGACTCTGTGGCCAGCCGATATGAGCAGTAGAATTTGAAGGCACAGTATTCATGATGGGCAGATAGATAATGGTGCAGATAATGGCGCAAATCAAAATACTGGCAAAGAACCAGACCTTTCCAGTTCCATTAGTGGGACGGGGCGCAACCAGTTCGTCTTTGCCGGTACCGACCTCAGAGAAGAAGGGTTTGCGTACCAGAACCAGAGTCAGGCTGACGATAAACAGGAAGAAAGCAACCAGACCGACTGTGTTGGCCACGACCTTCCACTGCCAAATTTGATCAGTGGCAGACAGAGGATTGGGAGCGCCCAAAGCCTGTTCGAAGAAGGAGATCGTTGCGACTGTGGAGCGCTGGCTGAAATGGGACCAGGGGTGAATAATAGCGGGGTTATAAATTACACGCATGGCCTCCTGACCATCGATAGTCTCAGTATAGACGGTATCGGCTGCACGCACATCCTGTCCCTCAGGGTCGGTCCCGAAGTGCAGGAAAGATTGGGCGTTCTTATTGGCTACGAAGTCCTTGGGAAGGGTAGGATTGCCATTGGCATCCACATCACTGAAGAACCACTCGTCGTACTGGCCGGCCACAATGCCTACATCTCGAGATCCATAGATATTGGCAAAGCCATCTTCGCCGGTATAAGTAGCATCGGCGGAGTTGAGCAGGACAGCGGCGATTAAGGGCTGATCTGCGGCGTTATCCAGACTGACAGCCACATTGCAAGACATACCGCCCAGGGAATGGCCAGTAATGCCGATGCGGGAGGCATCCACATTATTCATATTGGCCAGTACCTTTACCGATTCGTACAGACCCATGGTGACGGTACCAAGGCTTTCAACGTTTTCAGAATCACCGTGGTTGGGCATGTCTTGGGCCAACACCACATAGCCCCGGCGGGACAGCTCAACGAAGTTGAGATCCTGCATACCTTTGTTGTTATACATACCGTGGCTGACGACAATAGCCGGGGCAGGATTTTCAGCCGTAGCAGTGTCAGGAACGAAGAGCCAGCCATTCATGGTGTTGCCCGTAGTGGTTTCCCAATTGATCTCGGTGACAGAAACCTTACCAAAGCTGGTCTGAATGGCCATGGTCACAATGCTGCTTAACAGCATTAGAATGATGGAGATACACAAAACCCAGCTTGTTTTTTTTGCTCTTGTCATGATTAAGATTCCCCTTTCTTTTCAACACAGTCCCTCTTTACAAAAGACGAAATGGCACACCCCCCTAAAACAAAAAGCATGACAACCCAAACGGCCGTCATGCTCTTCTCCATACTCACGAGCTTTATCAGACTGAATTAACAGTAGCAAAGTTGCTCCTTTTTGTCAAGCGGGTTTTATCATATTTGTGGAATAAATACAAAAATAAAGCGCTGCTTTTTATACCCCTATCAGAAAAAGGAACGCAAAGCCCTCTTGCAATTCCTGTCATGCACTGGTATAATAAAACAAAGCAATGTGCGGAGTGATTGAGAAGCGCAGAGCGGCAAAGGGCCGTTTTGCGCTTTTTTTAGCTCTGCGTTTCCGGGAAAGGTGGTCCTTTCAATGGACAAAGCTCAGCTGCTGGAGCTATTGGACGTCGGGCCGGTTATAGCATCGGTGAAGGATGAGGCGGGGCTGTCCGCGGCGCTGAAAAGCGATGTGGGGGTGATTTTCCTGTTGTTTGGCGATGTGCTGAACATCGGGGAGATGGTGGGCCGGGCCCATGCCGCGGGCAAAGCGGTATTCGTCCACCTGGATCTGGTGGATGGGCTGGCCGCCCGGGAGGTGAGCGTGGATTTCATCGCACGAAACACAGCCGCCGACGGAGTCCTGTCTACCAAGGCCAGCCTGACTAGGCGGGCTAAAGAGCTGGGGTTAGTGGCCATTCAACGGTTTTTCCTGCTGGACTCCATGGCCATCGAGAACATTAGCCGACATTTAGGGCAGGAGACTTCAGATCTGATCGAGGTGCTGCCAGGTATCATGCCCAAGATCATCCGCCGGGTGCGGGCGGTGGCAGGCAAGCCGGTGATTGCCGGCGGGCTCATCACCGACAAGGAGGATGTCACCGGGGCCCTGGGGGCCGGCGCGGTGGCCGTGTCCACCACCAATCCTGCGGTATGGGCCATGTGAGGCCGCCCTCAAGGATTTTTTCAAAAATTGTATATCCGTTTCAGAGAAAAGGAGAGTGGAACGAACCGCGCCCCCAAGAGGGGGCGGGGCTGGTTCCGCTCTTTTTTTGATGTTAAGTCAAGCGTGTAGGGAGGTTTGGTATATGTATGATGTTCTTGTGATCGGCTGTGGTATTACCGGCGCGGCTACAGCCTTTGAGCTGTCCAGATACCAGTTGAAGGTGGCCATAGTGGAACGGGAGAACGATGTAGCCGTGGGCACCACCAAGGCCAACTCCGCCATTCTCCATGCGGGCTATGACCCGGTACCGGGCAGCTTGATGGCCCGGCTCAACGTGCGGGGAGTGGAGCTGGCCAGGATGCTGTGCAAGCGGCTGGATGTGCCCTATGATCCCTGCGGCTCCATGGTGCTGGCCTTTTCTGAGGGAGAAAAGCCCCATCTGGAGGAGCTTTACCGCCGGGGGCAGGCCAACGGCGTGCCCGGCCTGGCCCTGCTCACTGGGGACGAGGCCCGAGCGCTGGAACCCAATCTGTCTGATGAGGTGGTGGCTGCCCTCCACGCCCCCAGTGCGGCCATCTGCTCCCCCTGGGAGTACTGCCTGGCCCTGGCGGAGACCGCGGTGCGCAACGGCGCGGAGCTTCACCTGAACACCCAGGTCATCGGCCTGAGCCCAGTGGACGGAGGCTGGCTGGTGACCACCGACAAGGGGCAGATGTGGGCCCGGTATGTGGTGAATGCCGCCGGCGTGGACTGCCAGCAAATCCACGAGCTAGCCGCTCCGCAGACCTTTTCCATCCGCCCTGCCCGGGGCCAGTACTACCTGCTGGACAAGAGCGAGGGGAACCGGGTGGGCCGAGTGATCTTTCAGTGCCCCAACGAGAAGGGAAAGGGGGTACTGGTGGCGCCTACGGTTCACGGAAACCTGATCGTGGGGCCCAACTCCGAGCCAGTAGAGGGGGAGGACACCTCCACCACCGCCGCCGGCTTGGCCTTTGTCCGAGACAAGGCGCTCAAGTCGGTGCCCTCCATCCAGTTTAACCAGTCCATCCGCAACTTTGCCGGCGTCCGGGCTGTGGCGGACACCGGGGATTTTGTCATCGACTGGGCTGCGCCGGGACTGCTGGATCTGGCAGGTATCTGCTCCCCGGGTCTGTCCGCCGCCCCCGCCATCGGCGAGTATGCCGTGTGCCTTCTGGGGGAGAGCGGCCTGACCCTGGAGAAAAAGGAAGGATTTGTCTGTGAGCGGCACCGTACCCGCTTCAAGGAGCTGCCCCCGGAGGAACGCGCGGCCCTGGTGGAGCATCAGCCTGCCTTCGGCCGGGTGATCTGCCGGTGCGAGACAGTGACCGAGGGAGAGATCTTGGAGGCTCTGGCCGGGCCGATCCCGCCCCACTCCGTAGACGCGGTCAAGCGACGGGTGAACGCGGGCATGGGCCGCTGCCAGGGGGGCTTCTGCGGTCCCCGTGTGGTGGAGATCCTGTCTCGGGAGCTGGGCATCTCCCCCGGGGACGTGGTTCAAGACCGGGCTGGTATGTGGCTGCTGGCCCGGGAGACGAAGGGAGGGGCAAAGTGATGTATGACCTCATTGTCATCGGCGGCGGCCCCGCCGGGCTGGCGGCGGCCTGCTCCGCCTGGGAGGGCGGCCTGCGCCGCATCCTCATCGTGGAGCGGGACAGGGAGCTGGGGGGCATCCTCAACCAGTGCATCCACAATGGCTTCGGCCTGCACTATTTCAAGGAGGAGCTTACCGGCCCGGAATACGCCGGGCGGTTTATCAAGATGCTTGCCGACACGGGAGTGGAGGTCCGGCTGGACACCATGGTGCTGGAGGTGACGGCGGACCGCCAGGTCCACATGGTGGGCAAGACCACTGGATACCGGGTGGAGCAGGCCCAAAGCATCGTGATGGCCATGGGCTGCCGGGAGCGGACCCGGGGGGCTATCGGCATTCCCGGCACCCGGCCCGCCGGGGTGTTCACCGCCGGTGCAGCCCAGCGGTATGTAAACATGGAAGGGTGGATGCCAGGCGAGCGGGTGGTCATCCTGGGCAGCGGGGATATCGGCCTGATCATGGCCCGGCGCATGACTCTGGAGGGGGCCAAGGTACTGGCCTGCGTGGAGGTCATGCCCTACTCCGGCGGCCTGAACCGGAACATCGTCCAGTGCCTCCACGACTACGACATCCCGCTGTACCTGTCCCACACCGTCACCGACATCCGGGGCAGAGACCGGGTAGAGCAGGTAGTGGTGTCCCAGGTGGATGAGAAGCGCAATCCCATCCCAGGCACCGAGATGGTGTTCGACTGTGACACTCTGCTGCTGTCCGTAGGGCTGATTCCGGAAAACGAGCTGACCCGCCAGGCGGGCGTGGAGATGGACCGGCGGACCAACGGCGCGGTGGTGTACGAGAACATGGAAACCTCCATCCCCGGGGTGTTTGCCTGCGGCAACGTGTGCCACGTCCACGACCTGGTGGACTTCGTCACCGGGGAGAGCCAGCGGGCCGGCGCGGCCGCAGCCCGGTATGTGCTGGAGGGCGGGCAGGCTTCTGAAGAGGAGCCGGCGCTCAAGGTGAAAAACGGGGACGGGGTGACCTACACCGTGCCCCAGCGTATCCGGCCGGGCCGGGTGGAGAAGCGGTGCGACCTGTTCTTCCGGGTCAACCGTATCTGCGGGGACAGCGAGATCGTGGTCACCTCCGGAGACACCCAGATTGCCAGGTTCAAACGGGAGCATCTGGCCCCTGGTGAGATGGAGAACATCGCTCTGCCCCGAGTGCTGCTGGACCGGGCAAAGGATGAGCTGACCGTATCCATTCGGGAGGTGGAACAGGCATGAAGGAATTGATCTGCATTGTGTGCCCCAAGGGCTGCCACCTCCGCGTGGATGAGGACAACGGCTACGCCGTGACTGGAAACGGTTGCCCGAGAGGGGCGGAGTATGGTAAAATAGAGCTGACCCACCCCACCCGTGTGGTGACCAGCACGGTGAAGTGCCGGGGGGCGGCCCATCCCCGCTGCCCGGTCAAGACCAATCAGGCCATTCCCAAGGAGCTGATCTTCCAGGCTATGGAGGCGCTGGACGGCGTGGAGCTGGCTGCCCCGGTCCATGTGGGCCAGGTGGTGGTAGAAAACGTATGCGGTACCGGGGCCGACTTTGTGGCCTGCCGGGACCTGGACGCGCTGGGCGCGGAGTAAACAATAGGAGGCGCAGCAATGGGAAAGTATATCCTGGCCTTGGATCAGGGCACAACCAGTTCCCGGGTCATCCTTTTTGACCGGGATCAGAACATCCTGGGGGTCAGCCAGAAGGAGTTCACCCAGATCTACCCCAAGGAGGGCTGGGTGGAGCACGACGCCATGGAGATCTGGTCCTCCCAGTATGCGGTGATGATGGAGGTCATCGCCCAGTCCGGAGTGGAGGCGGCGGACATCGCCGCCATCGGCATCACCAACCAGCGGGAGACTACCATCCTCTGGGACCGGGAAACGGGCCGGCCCATCTACAACGCCATCGTCTGGCAGTGCCGCCGGACGGCGGACATTGTGGACCGGCTGCTGGCGGACGGCTATGGGGACCACATCAAAAAGACCACCGGTTTGGTGCCCGACGCCTACTTCTCCGCCACCAAGATCAAATGGATTCTGGACCATGTGGAAGGAGCCCGCGAGAGGGCGGAGCGGGGGGAGATCCTCTTCGGCACCGTGGATAGCTGGCTGGTGTGGAAGCTCACTGGCGGGGCGGCCCATGTCACCGACTACACCAACGCCTCCCGCACCATGCTCTACGACATCCACAAGCTGGATTGGGACGACACGTTGCTGCGCGCCCTGGATATCCCCAGGGCTATGCTGCCTCAAGTACGCTCCTCCAGCGAGATCTATGGCTATACGGAGATCCAAGGGGTCAAGGTGCCCATCGCGGGCATCGCCGGCGACCAGCAGGCGGCGCTGTTTGGACAGACCTGCTTTGAGGCAGGGGACGCGAAGAATACATATGGCACCGGCTGCTTTCTGCTGATGAACACCGGGGAGAAGCCCTGTGAGAGCAAGAACGGCCTGATTACCACCATCGCGATTGGCCTGAATGGGAAGGTGCAATATGCGCTGGAAGGTTCTGTATTCGTGGGCGGCGCGGTGATCCAGTGGCTGCGGGACGAGATGCGCTTCTTCACGGAGAGTCGGGATGCGGAGTACTATGCCCAGAAGGTGTCCGACAACGGCGGGGTGTACCTGGTGCCTGCTTTCACTGGCTTGGGCGCTCCCTACTGGGATATGTACGCCCGGGGGTGCATCCTGGGCATCACCCGGGGCACCAAGCGGGAGCACATCATTCGGGCGGCCCAAGAGTCCATTGCCTACCAGGTAGCGGATCTGGTGCATGCCATGGAGGCGGACACCGGACTGCCCCTGAGCGCCCTGAAGGCGGACGGCGGGGCCAGCCGGGACCACTTCCTCATGCAGTTCCAAGCGGACATCATCGGCCGCCAGGTCCGCCGTCCGGCGATCCGGGAGACCACCGCCCTTGGGGCGGCCTATCTGGCTGGGCTGGCCACTGGCGTGTGGCAGAGCGAGGAAGAGTTGAGCCAGCTTTGGAAGTGCGAGACTGCCTTCCAGCCGGAGATGGACCAGGCGCACCGGGACCAGCTGATGGCGAACTGGCATAAGGCTGTGGGCCGCAGCCGGGATTGGGCAGAAAAATAAAAGAAGGCAGAAAAAATCCGCCGCCCTGTATTCAGGGCGGCGGATTTCGGATTCTGGAGTAGCTCAGCTGCCGGCCCGGGCTGAGGCGGCGCGGGGCAGCAGCTCGATGACATGGACCGGACATTCGTCCACGCATTTCTGGCAGCCGATGCATTTGTCGTAGTCGATGCGGGCGACGAAGTTGCGCACGGTGATGGCCTGGGCCGGGCAGGCGCGCTGGCACTTGCCGCAGCCGATACAACCGGATTTGCACTCCTTGCGGGTATCTACGCCGGTCTGGTGGCTGGAGCACATGACCACCGGGTTCTGATACGCATCAGGATAGAGGAAGATGACACTCTTGGGGCAGGCCTGCTTGCACAAGCCGCAGCCCACGCACTTCTCGGTATCCACATGGGCGGTGCCGTCCACCACCGAGATAGCGCCGGTGGGGCACACGGCGGCGCAGTCGCCAAAGCCCAGACAGCCGTAGGGACAGGCCATTTGGCCGTTGAACAGGGTGTTGCAGGCCCGGCAGGAGGGAATGCCCTGGTAGTCGAACCGGGTCTGTCCGCCGGTGCCCTTGCAGGCCACGATGGCCTTGTAGCTGGTGGCGGCGCCCGCCTCCACTCCCATGATGGCGGCCAGCTTCTCCGCCACAGCCTGGCCGCCAACGGTGCACTGGTTCACCGGCGCGCCCTCGGCGATGGCCTTGGCGTAGGCGGAGCAGCCAGCGTAGCCGCAGCCGCCGCAGTTGGCGCCGGGTAGCACAGCCTGGAGCTGCTCCACCTTCTCATCCTCGGTGACGGCCAGGAATTTGGAGGCGGCCACCAACAGCACCGCGCCCAAGATGCCCAGTACAGAGAGCAGAATCGTTGCAATCAAGATTGGATTCAAACCAGGCACCTCCTTATACGCCGAAAATGTTGTCCACGATGCCAGCAAAGCCCGTGAAGCTCAGGGATACGATGGCGGCAGATACCAGGGTGATGGGCAGGCCCTCAAAGCAGGCGGGGGGCTTGGCGTCTTGGAGGCGGCGGCGCACACCGGAGAAGAGCACCATGGCCAGCAGGAAGCCCAGGCCGGCGCCCACGGAGCACACCAGGCTCTCCACAAAGTTGTAGCCCTCGTCAATGTTCAGGATGGTCACGCCCAGCACCGCGCAGTTGGTGGTGATCAGGGGCAGGTAGACCCCCAGAGCCACATACAAAGGCGGGATGAACTTTTTGAGGATCAGCTCCAGCAGCTGTACCAGCACCGCGATGATGAGGATGAAGGCAATGGTCTGGAGATAGGCCAGATCCAAGTAGTTGAGCAGCTGCTGCAGCGGCCAGGTGACGGCGGTGGCCAGTACCATAACCACAGTTACGGAGATACCCATGCCCACCGAGGAGTCCAGCCGCTTGGACACGCCCAGGAAGGGGCAGATACCCAGAAAGTTGACCAGCACGTAGTTGTTGGTCAGGATCATGGTGAAAAAGATGATGGCAAGTTTAGCGGCCATAAGTTACGTTCCCCCTTCCTGCGCGTTTTCGCACTGCTGAGCAGAGGGACAGCCGGCGCAGCCGGCACAGCCCACGCTGCGCTCCTTTTTGTGTCCGGTCTTTGCTTCGATGAAAATAGCCGCGGCCATGAGGATGCCAAACACGAAGAAGCCGCCGGGAGGAGAGGAGAAGATGGCCATGGTGTCCAGCCCCTCGGGCAGCACCTGGAGGCCGAAGAAGGTGCCCATGCCCAGAATTTCCCGGATGGAGCCCATGATGACCAGGGTCAGGGTGAAGCCCAGGCCCATGCCCAGGCCATCCAGCGCGGAGTCCAGCACCGGGTTTTTGGAGGCAAACAGCTCCGCCCGGCCCAGAATGATACAGTTGACCACGATCAGGGGCAGATAGACGCCCAGCGCCTGATCCAGATCTGGCAGGAAAGCCTTGACAGCCATCATCAACACAGTGACGAAGCTGGCGATGATGGTGATGAAGGCGGGCAGGCGGACTTTGTCCGGAATGACCTTGCGCAGGGCGGACACCGCCACGTTGGAGCCGATGAGCACGAAGGTGGCGGCCAGGCCCATGCCCAGGCCGTTGGAGGCCATGGTGGTGATGGCCAGGGTGGGGCAGGTGCCCAGCACCAGACGCAGGGAGGGATTCTCCTTGAGCAGGCCATTGGTGAGGATCTGAAGTTTCTTGTTCATGTCAGTTCCCCCTTACTTCCTGATAGGCCTGGATGGCCAGGTTGATGGCTTCCACTGCGGCCTTGCTGGAGTAGGTGGCATTGGATACCGCATCCACGTCGCCATAGGCAAAGTTCTCGGCGGGCATGCCAGAGAACTGTCCAGTGAAGTCCTCCTCTGTGACCTTAGTGCCGATGCCCACCGTCTCGTCGGCGGCGGTCATGGACAGGTCAAGGATGCTGCCGTCATTGTCAAAGGCCACGGTGGCCACCACGTCGCCTTTGTAGCCTCGGGCGGCGGCTACCACGATGTAGCCCGCGCCGTTGTCGGCCTTGAGCACGTTGGTGACGCCATCCACAGTGGTGGACAACTCGCTGAAGTGGTCCGCCTCCGGCAGCAGGGCGGAATAGGTGGCCTGGGCCTGAGCCTCCTCGTTGGCGGCGATGATGGGCGCGGTGACGGAGTTGACGGCGGCCAGTACGAGGCCGGAGATCAGGCAGATGAGCAGCAGCACTACCACGGGCTTGACCGTCTCCTGCCACAATATATTTTTCGCCTTCATTTCTTGCCACCTCCCACACCCAGCGGCCTGTGCCGCGTCAATGCGTTGATATAGGGCACCAGCAGGTTCATGATGAGGATGGCGTAGCTGACGCCCTCGGCCATGTTGCCCCAGAACCGGATGCCGCAGGTGATGACACCCAGCAGCAGGCCGTAGACGATCTGGCCTTTGGTGGTGTAGGGGCTGGTGGTGTAGTCGGTGGCCATGAAGAAGGCACCCAGCAGCAGGCCGCCGCTGAGCAGCTGTACCAGCGGGTCGTGGCCGGTGAGCAGGCTGATGACCGCCACGGTGGCCAGATAGGTCACCGGGATGGTGGCCTTGATGGTACCCACGGCGATGAGGAACACCCCGCCGATGATGAGAGCCAGGGAGCAGGTCTCACCCAGCACGCCCCCATGGGTGCCCAGCAGCAGATCCAGATAGGGCAGCTGGGCGCCGTTGCCTGCGGCGGCCAGGGGAGTGGCGGAGGTGAGCGCATCCACCCCGGAGAGGGTGTTCGGGAAGGGGAAGGCGGTCATCCGGCTGGTGAAGGACACGGCCAGCACCATGCGCCCCACGATGGCGGGGTTGGCGAAGTTGCGACCGATGCCGCCGAACAGTTCCTTGACAATGACGATGGACACGAAAGCACCTACCACCGGCATCCACAGGGGGATGGTAGAGGGAACGTTAAAAGCTAGCAGCAGTCCAGTGACCACGGCAGACAGGTCCTGGATGGAGTCGGGCTGATGGCGCAGGTGGCACCAGGCAAACTCGAACAATACCGCCGCAGCCACAGTGACCGCTGTTACCAGCAGGGCCCGGGGACCAAAGATGATCACGCTGGCCACCAATGCTGGCATGAGGGCGATGATGACCGTCCCCATGATTTTTGTGGTGGTAGCGCCGGAGCGGATATGGGGGCTGGAGGACACAGACAGATGACTCACTTGGTTATCCATTCTTTTTCAGCCCCCTCTCCTTCAACAGATCCCGGGCCAGGGTGGAGGCCTGGGTCAGCGAACGCTTGGCCGGACATATGTAGCTGCAGCAGCCGCAGCCCATGCACAAATCAGCATCCAGGCGGAGCAGCTCGTCCAGGTTGGAATCATGATAGGCATCGTGGATTTCCACTGGGCTGAGCCCGGCGGGACAGGCGGAGATACACCGTCCGCACCGGATGCAGGGCTCCGGCTCGGGCAGGGCGCTGGCCTTCTCGCTGAGCACCAGCAGGCCGTTGTTCTGCCGGGTGATGGGATAGTTGACGTCCATCTGGCTGACTCCCATCATGGGGCCTCCGGTGATGATTTTTCGAGGCTCGGCTTTGGGTTTGCAGTAATCCAGCACCTCCCCGATGGGGGTGCCGATGATGACGGACAAGTTCCGGGGCCGGTCCATGAGATCGCCGGTGACGGTCAGCCGCTTGGTGGTCAGGGGAATGCCGGTGCGCAGGAAGCGTCCAATTTCGGCCACGGTGGTGACGTTGTCCACGATGACCCCCACGTCGGCGGGCAGGGCGCCCCGGGGCAGTTCCCGGCCGGTGACGGAGTAGATGATGACCTTTTCCGCCCCTTGTGGATAGGTGGAGGGCAGGGCCTGCACTGACACTTTTGACAGGTGGGCGGTCTTTTCTTTCATCAGGGCGATGGCATCCGGCTTGTTGGACTCGATGGCGATGACGCACCGGGGTAGATCCAGCCAGCGCATCACCGCCTCAATTCCGGCCACCACGTCGTCCGGGCACTCCATCATCTCCCGGTGGTCAGCGCAGAGGTAGGGCTCACACTCCGCGGCGTTGACAATGAAGGTGTCGATTTCGCTGAGATTTTTCGGGTTGAGCTTCACCGCCGTTGGGAAGCCGGCACCCCCCAGGCCCACCAGCCCGCAGTCCCGGACGGCCTGGAGAAAGCTCTCCCGGTCCTCCACCTGAGGCGGTCGAATGGACGGGTCCAACGTCTGCTGGCCATCCGGCTGGATGACCACCACAGTGGTATGGGAATTGTAATAGATGGGGTCCAGCTTTAGAACCGTGCCTGAGACCCCCGAGTGGATATCGGCGCTGACAAAGCCGCCGGCCTTGCCCACCAGGGTGCCCACGTCCACGTGGTCCCCCTTTTTGACAACAGGCTGGCAGGGTGCGCCGATGTGCTGGCCCATGGGCAGAACGATCTGCGTGGGCAGCGGCATCTTTTCCGTGGGGATGCCGGAAGCGTCCTTGTGGTGGGCCAGGTGGACGCCTCCCGGTCTGCGAAGCCGCGAGAGCAGTGACATGGCATTCATCCTTTCTCCCTTTTTCTCCCGGGTGGGTGTGTTCCACCGCCCGCAGTACGGGTGCGATGGCATACTACACCACAATACATACACTGCCATTATAGGCATTGAAAAGCACACAAGTCTATTGTGCAATACGACGAAATTTCCCTTCTGAGGAAGGATAGCGGGCAGAGGATGTTCTCAGGCGCCCTTTAGGATGAGCTGGGGGCATAGGATGTAATTTACACTCTTGCGGCTTTGTTGTCCCTGTATTATAATAATAGTATATAAGAAATAGAACGGAGGCATAGCTATGAATGAAGTGATCAAGACGATTTTGCAGCGGCGGGCGGTGCGCAAATATGAGGATAGGCCCGTGAGCCGGGAGGATCTGGAGCTTATCGTCAAGTGCGGCCAGTATGCCGCCACTGGCATGGGGATCCAGCCTTGGCATTTTACCGTGGTTACGGACCGGGCAGTGCTTGACCAGCTCAACGAGGCCAACAAGACCATCATGCTGGCCGACCCCAACACCCCCGCTCCTGTGCTGGACATGATCCGCAGCGGCCAGTTCGACACCTACCGGGGCGCGCCCTGCGCGGTGCTGGTGTCCGGCGAAAACAAGGAGCAGAACACCATCGCTGACTGCGCCAACGCTGTGGAGAACATGGCTATCGCCGCCAAGGCTCTTGGACTGGATAGCTGCTATCTGGCCTCCTACCAGGTGTGCCTCAACGCTCCCAGCGGTGGGGAGTACAAGAAGATGCTGGGCATCCCAGAGGGATATGTGCCCAACTTTGCCCTGGCCATCGGCTACGGTGCGGAGCAGCCCGAGCCCGCCTCCCGGCGGGAGGGAACCGTAAACTGGATCTGACGCTGTGGAAAAACGGAAAGCGCCGTTCCCATCGGGAACGGCGCTTTCTGTGAAACAGGCTCCAGGGTTGGTCAGTTGGTCAAAAAGTCCAGAATATCCCAGGCCTCGGACCCCTGCTGCTTGTAGAGCTCTGTGTAGCCGCAGCGGGTGCAGGTAACGGTGACGAACTTTTTATTCTGAATGTCAAAAATTTTGGCGAAGTTCCCGCCGGTGGCCTGGAACTGGTCGCTCTCATAATGGGTGTTGCCGCATTTGGCACATACATACTGCATAGACTGAACTCCTTTCTCTTCTTCAGATGAGAAAAGGATACCATATATCGTTAAAAATGTCTTTAAGACGAGGTGAAAAATTTCTGAAGGGAGGGACGGCCCGTGACCTGGTTGTTCGGTATGCAGGGGGAGGATGGGAAGCGGTTGTCCAGGCCCCTCCTCAGGCGGGCGGCGGCGCTGGCCTGGGGCTGGCGGGCGCTGCCAGAGCTTGCACGGAGCGGGCGGGGCAAGCCCTATTTTCGGCACTGGCCGGAGAAGTGGTTCTCCCTATCCCACAGCGGGGGGCTAACCCTGTGTGCCCTGTCTGACGACGGGCCGGTGGGAGTGGACGTTGAGGTGGAGCGTCCCCGCCGGCCCGGCCTGATGGCCTATGCCCTGTCTCCGGCGGAGCAGGCGGCATGCCGGGGGGACTGGGGGGAGTTTTACCGCCTGTGGACGCTGAAGGAGAGCTGGTGCAAGCGGGAGGATTCCCCCCTCTACCCGCCCAGGAAGGTGGTGACGCCTCCCCCCTGTCCCCACCGCAGCTATACCGGACCGGGCTGGCGGGGGGCGGTGTGCTGCTCTGGAACACCGCCGGAGGATGTCCTTTGGATGGAGCCGGAGGAGACGCCTTAAAGGTTTCTTAATCGGTTCCCATATTGCATCTTAAACGGGAAATTTGGTATATTGATGATAAAGACAGGGAGGAGCTGCCCATGCACACCATTTTGATCTGTGACGACGACCGGGACATTGTTTCGGCGCTGAAAATCTATCTGACCAGTGAGGGCTACCAGACGGTGGAGGCCTATAATGGGGAGGAGGCGGTAGCCGCCGTGCGCGGCGGGAACATTGACCTGATCCTCATGGACGTGATGATGCCTAAGCTGGACGGCATCCGGGCCACCGCCAAGCTCCGGGAGGAGGGGAATATCCCCATCATCCTGCTCACCGCCAAGAGTGAGGATTCGGACAAGGTGCTGGGGTTGAACATCGGCGCGGACGACTATATCACCAAGCCGTTCAATCCCATTGAGGTGCTGGCCCGGGTGAAGAGCCAGCTGCGGCGGTACACCACCCTGGGGGGTAAGAGCCAGGCCGACCAGGAGGGCCTGCTGCGCAACGGCTCCATCGTTATGGACGACGGAGCTAAGACGGTAGCGGTGGACGGGGAGAACGTGGCCCTCACCCCCATCGAATACAACATCCTGCGCCTGCTTCTGAAAAATCCCGGCCGGGTGTACTCCACCGCCCAGATCTACGAGCAGGTATGGAACGACCCCGCTCTGGGTTCGGAAAACACGGTGGCCGTCCACATCCGCCACCTGCGGGAGAAGATCGAGATCGACCCGGCCAATCCCCGGTACTTGAAAGTGGTGTGGGGACTGGGCTATAAAATGGAGAAGATGTGAATGAAGCTGCGGGAAAATCCCGCGATGAAGGCTCTCGCCTTCGTCGCGGCTGTGGCGGCTTTCGCCGCCACAGCCATCATGGGCTGGTATCAACTGGCGAACTACGACGCTCTGTGGAGTCCGGAGTATGACGCCGGAGACGGCTACTCCATCTATTATCTGGAGCAGATGGACGCCATGGACATCCAGTGGCTGGTGAACTACACCCAAGCCCGGCAGGCTGGGCAGGAGCTGAGCGTGTATGAAGAACAGGAGCTGGCCCGGCTGGAGAGCGAGCTGAGCGCGGAGAATACCAACTTGCGCTGGCAGGTGCTGGGAGAGGACAAGTCTGTGGTCCAGGGCAACACCCAGGACAGGCTGCCCCTACGGGCGGTGGGGCTGTTCTGGACTGACTTCGAGCCGTGGTCCACGAATTATTCGGTGGATCTGATCCAAGGGGTTGCCTGGGGCCGGTTGGCGGAAGGGGCGGCTAACGTGACCGACGTATCCAATGCTGTCTACACCGACGACTGGCAGGAACGACTGGCCTATTACTGGCAGCTGTACCAGGCGTATGTGGCGGGGGCCGGGACAGGGGATACCGCCCCCTCGGAACAGGAGTGGTCCCAAGACGAGGTGAATTTGGATACGGTGTTCCTGGCGGCCGACGGCACCGCTCCCATGCTGCTGGTCAGTTCCTTCAGCGGGAATTACCTGTACGCGCCCTGCCTGCGCTGGCTGCTGGAGGCCAACGAGTTCGGATACCAGTACCAACTGGATGCGGGAAGCTGGGACCAAGTGGAGGAAGGGGCCGAGACAATGCAGCTAGTGCTCTGGCTGGACGATGGCTTCCCGGTGGACGACCAGTATAAGGCGGCCTATGAGAGCCTGAATCAATGGAAGGAGAACCGCCAATTCCTGCTTGGTCTGACCATCGTGTGCTCGGTAGCGGGCGTTTTGCTGACGGCCTATCTGTGCGCTGCCGCGGGGCATAAGCGGGACCGTGAGGGGATTGCCATGAACTGGTTCCACCGGGTGCCCGGAGACCTGCTGTTGGTGCTGATTTGCTTCGGGGTGGCCCTGGCCGTGGGTATGGTGGGTGAAGTCACTCGCTTCTACACCTATTCAGATCTGCCCATGGCCGCGCAGCTGGTGCTGGTGGGCCTGCTGGTGGCTGCGGCCGCGGCGATGTGCTTGGGGGGACTGTTGACGGTGGTGGTGCGGTGCAAGGCCCATACCCTTTGGCGCAATACCCTGGTGTGGCGGTTTTGCAGCTGGCTGTGGAATTTGTGCCGGGAGGCGGTGCTCGCCCTCCCGCTGGTATGGAAGGCGGTGATCGCCGGGCTGGCGTATATGATGTTCACCATTCTGTTTTTCAACTATTACGGAGGGCTGTGGCTGCTGGGCAGCGGGCTATGCATCGCATTCCTGGGGGTTTGGGCCTTCCAGTGGAAGAAGGTGCGTCGGGGCGCCCAGGAGATCATCGGCGGCAATCCCGAGTACCACATCGACACCCGCCGGATGCTCCCGGACCTGAAAAAGCACGCCGATGAGCTGAACAATCTGGGCCAGGCCATCTCTGCGGCGGTGGAGGACCGGATGAAGTCGGAGCACTTCAAGGCCGAGCTCATCACCAACGTGTCCCATGATTTGAAGACGCCGCTGACTTCCATTATCAACTATGTGGATCTACTGAAGAAAGAGCCCATTGACAACCCGAAGGCCCTGGAGTATATCGAAGTGTTGGACCGGAAGAGCCAGCGTCTGAAAAAGCTCACGGAAGACCTGGTGGAGGCGTCCAAGGCGTCTACCGGCAGCCTTACCGTAGCCCTGGAACCTCTGGGCCTGACCCAGCTGGCCCAGCAGGCCCTGGCCGAATATGAGGACCGGCTGGAGGCCAAAGGGCTGGCGGTGGTGACCACCTTCCCCGAAGAGGAGGTTTGGGTGGAGGCGGACGGCCGCCACTTATGGCGGGTGATCGACAATCTGCTGAGCAACTGCGCCAAATACGCCCTGGAGGGCACCCGTATCTATCTGGAGGTCCGCCGGGCAGGGGCGAGCGCGGTGCTGTCCATCAAGAATATCTCCCGGGATCCGCTGAACGTCCCGCCGGAGACGCTGATGGAGCGGTTTGTCCGGGGAGACGAGTCCCGGACCACTGAGGGTTCCGGCTTAGGGCTGTCCATCGCCCAGTCTCTTACGGAGTTACAGCGGGGCCGCTTTGCCCTGGAGATTGACGGAGATCTGTTCAAGGCGGCCATCACCCTGCCCCTGGCGGACCGGCCTCCGGTAGGCGGAAGGGATTTGAACGGTCTAACCTCCGCTCTAGAGGAGATGTCTCCGCCCCAAGGTATGTAAAAAAGCGGCGTCAAAACGGGAACCCGCCCGCGCAGAAAATGCGCGGGCGGGTTTTTTGCCGCCTGTTCTCCAGAAACAGCCAGTTGTCCCAAAAGACTGGACGGCTGGGGCCAGGCCGGGTATACTGATTTTGACGAGAGGAGGAGAAACCGTGAAGGTAGAGCTGCGTATCGACCCGTCCTTGCGGCGGACCCAGGTGGTAGTCTGTGCCCCGGCCAACACGCCAGAGGTTCAGGCGCTGGTACAGCGCCTGAGCACGGAGGGCGCCGCCTCCACCTTCACCGCCTTTCGGGAGGGTCAGGCCCTCCTCCTTCCGCTGGGGGACATCCTCCGGTTTTTTGCCGACGGCAAGGGGGTGTCCTGCCAGACCGCTGGGGGCGTGTACGCCGTGCGCCAGCGGCTGTACGAGCTGGAGGAAGAACTGGAGGATGCCCGCTTCGTCCGGGTGTCCAACTCGGAAATTGTCAATCTGAACAAGGTGTCCGCGCTGGACCTGTCCCTCACCGGCACCATCAAGCTGACTTTGGAAGGTGCGGCGGCGGTATATGTCTCCCGGCGGTATGTCAGGAAAATCAAACAGGTTTTAGGATTATAGGAGGTGGAACACCATGCAGGAGCAAAAGAGGCTTCTCATCCGAGCCCTCATCGGGGGCGCGGCGGGGGTAGCCCTGGCTATCCTGTGCCACAAAGCACTGTTCTCCCCCGGCTTCTCCGCTCCGGCCCTGTGCCAGCCGCTGATAGACCTGGTGGGGGACGGGGCGGCCGTGGTCATCACCTACCTGCTCTGCTTTGCCCTGGGGGCGGCGGTGGGGCTGGCCACCCTGCCTTTTGCCGATGAGGGCCGGGCACTGGTGGTCCAGTCCCTGGGCCACTTCGCCCTCACCGCTGGGATCTGCGCCCTGCTGCTGGGGCTGTGCTTCGGGGTGCGGCAGTGGCCCTCATGGCTGCTGGGCCTGGGATTGCTGGCTTTGTTTTATGTTTTGGTCTGGCTGGCCCGGTGGGTGGGCTGGTACGCCGAGGCGGACGCCATTCGCAAAAAGCTGGGCCTGGCCCCAGCCCACTCCCTGTTCCACTGGCGGGAGATTCTGCCTTACCTGCCCTTTGCCCTGGTGTTGTGCTGGGCCGTTCCCGGAGTGATACGGCTGCTGGATCCGGCGGACGTGCCAGTGCTCTCCGCCCTGCTGCTGCCTTACGTGTTGCTGCCGGCGGGAGGCTTGGCCTCCGGGCTGACTCTGGGGCGGCGGCAAGGGCTGTGCCCCCTGTATGCCATTCTCTGCGGCCTGCTGTATCTGCCTACCGTGTTTATTTTGTATAATCAAACCGCATTATTCCATTGCGTAATCTTGTTTGCCGCAGTTTTTCTGGGCAGCGGCTTGGGAGCGGTTTGGCGGCGAAAGGGAAAAAGGGAGGCGGCGGCATGAAAAGGAAATCAAAGGTGCGGCTTTATAATGTGATTTTTCCTGTCTGGATCCTGATGTTCTGGCCTAGTCCGCCAGTCGTTCTGATTACCTTCTTCGGCAACCTGGCCATCGACTGTCTGGTGGTGTTCTTCGCTCTGCTGGCCCTGAAGCATCTGGCCAAGGGAGCGGTGCTGAAGGGATGCTGGTGGAAGGTGTGGCTGCTGGGCTTCCTGTCCGATGTCATCGGGGCGCTATGGCTGGCTCTGGGCCTGTTCGGATCCTGGGCGCTGGATGCGGATGGTACGGCAGCGGGCTGGGTTACTGAGTTTGCCACGGCTATGACTCTGAATCCCTTCCGGCATCCTCTGGCCCTGCTCTGGACGGCCATAGGTGTGGCCATCGCCGGGGTGTGCATCTATTTCTTTGACCGGAGAGTGTTCCGATCCGAGCCGGAGCTGGACCCCCGTCAGAGCCACAGACTGGCCCTGGCCCTTGCCATCGTCACCGCTCCTTGGCTGTTTTTCGTGCCGGTGTACTGAAAAGCCGGGAATTTGCCGGCGATTTTTTGCCGGGACCCTTGCAAATCCAGCCAAAAATGATATACTACCCTCTGAGACTGAAATTACAGGAATCGAGGGAACGACTATGGATCGCATCACCATCGCCTCTGTCTTTGCCGACGGGGAGCGGCTGGACGGCCAGACCGTCACTGTTATGGGCTGGGCCCGCACCATCCGGGATATGAAGACCTTCGGCTTCATCGAGCTGAACGACGGCTCCTGCTTCAAAAATCTGCAGATCGTCATGGACGCCAACATCCTGGACAATTACAAGGACATCGCCGGACAGAACGTGGGCGCGGCCCTCATCGTCACCGGCACGGTGGTCCTCACTCCCCAGGCCAAGCAGCCCCTGGAGGTCAAGGCGGCTTCCATCCAGGTGGAGGGCGTGTCCACACCGGACTACCCCCTCCAGAAGAAGCGCCACACCGTGGAGTACCTGCGCACCATCCAGCACCTGCGCCCCCGGACCAACCTGTTCTCCGCCGCTTTCCGGGTACGCAGCGTGGCCGCCCACGCCATCCACACCTTCTTCCAGGACCGGGGCTTCGTCTACGTCCACACCCCCATCATCACCGCCAGCGACTGTGAGGGCGCCGGGGAGATGTTCCAGGTGACTACCCTGGATGTGAACGACCCGCCCCGGCTGCCTGACGGCAGCGTGGACTGGTCCCAGGACTTCTTTGGGAAGCGGGCCAACCTTACCGTGTCCGGCCAGCTCAATGCGGAGAACTTCGCCATGGCCTTCGGCAGCGTGTATACCTTCGGCCCCACCTTCCGGGCGGAGAACTCCAACACCCAGCGCCATGCCGCCGAGTTCTGGATGATCGAGCCGGAGATCGCCTTCGCTGACCTGAACGATGACATGGATTTGGCCGAGGCCATGATCAAGCACATCATTAACTATGTGATGGAGCGCTGCCCCGACGAGATGGCCTTCTTCAACTCCTTTGTGGACAAGGGGCTGGTGGAGCGGCTGCGCCATGTGGCGGACTCCGACTTCGGCCGGGTGAGCTACACCGAGGCCATTGAGCTTTTGAAGAAAAACAACGACAAATTCGACTACAAGGTGGATTGGGGCTGCGACCTCCAGACCGAGCACGAGCGCTACCTCACCGAGCAGGTGTTCAAAAAGCCCGTGTTCGTCACCGACTACCCCAAGGAGATCAAGGCCTTCTATATGCGCCTGAACGACGACGGCAGCACGGTGGCCGCCGCCGACTGCCTGGTGCCCGGCATCGGGGAGATCATCGGCGGCTCCCAGCGTGAGGAGCGGCTGGACGTGCTGGAGGCGCGCATGGCCGAGCTGGGCCTGGACCCCAAGGACTACTGGTGGTACCTGGACCTGCGGCGCTACGGCTCCTGCCGCCACGCCGGCTTCGGACTGGGCTTCGAGCGGATGGTGATGTACCTCACCGGCATCTCCAACATCCGGGACGTGGAGCTGCACCCGAGAACCGTGGGTAACGCGGATTTCTAAATTCCTGTCGGGTTTGCCCTGTTCGGCTTTGCCCGGCAGCTCCACATCAACCCCATGGGAGGTGGGGCATACGGGAGTGCGTACAAGGTTTTGCGCGGCAAGGCTTTGCCAGGGGGCGGATTCATCCTGTCCGAGGACGATGAAACCGGGACCCCGGCGGATGGCGCATCCGCTGGGGAGGAGCTGTACCCGAGAACCGTGGGTAACGCTGCCTTCTGAGAAATGCTGACTTAAAAAATCCTGGCTGGAGATCCAGCCAGGATTTTTTTGCATAAACCGGGGTTTTGCTGTTTCGAGAGGCTGTCCAGCATCCGCTGAAAACCGCTCCCAGAAAGCCAAAACAACTTTTTGGCTGTTCCTTTTGGCGGATGCAGAAGAACTGCCGCTTAAAGAGTGGATCGGAGCCTTTGGGTTTAGCCTGCGTTCATGGGACTAGAAAGCAGGCCGCCGTGGGATGAATTCCATTTCAACCGCTCTCCTTCTGCATGAGCCGCCAGGAGATGGATTGGGACTGACAGGGCTTGCTATCAATGTAGTCTAGAAGTAGTTGGGCGGCGATTCGCCCCAGCTTGCCGACCTCATGAGCGAGGGAAGTGATGCGCACGGGACACAGGTCACTATAATAGCTGTTATCGAAGCTGACAACTGCGACCTCATCGGGAATTTTGCGGCCTATGCGCAAGAGGTAGCGGACGAATCGGTCAGCGATTTCATCGTTATAGCAGACCACAGAGGTACAGTCGCGGAGGTAAAACTGACAGAAGTGTTCCAGTATATCAGTGTGTCCATAGTCCAACAGATAGCGCCGTTCCTCTGTGGTGTACCAGTAGACACGCTCATCAGGGAAAGGGAGTCCTGCATCCCGTATGGCAGAGAGAAAACCCAGGTAGCGCTGGTGCCCCTGGATGTCATCGCTTTTAAAGATACCAGCAATTTTCGTATGCCCGCGTGAAATGAGATGCCGGGCTAACAGGTATCCTCCGCCGTAGTTGTCATCAGAGACGCATAGGGCATTGGGCAAAGCACGGTAGGATCCATGTAGGAACACTACTGGGATACCAGCGCGGTCCAGCTTTTCATAGAGATCCAGATTGGGGTTTGGCAGGGCTGTCTTAGATCCCTCGATAATCAGACCCCCGACCGGTTGGTGGAGCAGATTTTGGAGAATCGCCCGCTCATTTGTGACCCGGTTCTGAGTAGCAAAAATCAGCGTGGAGTACCCGCTTGCGGTGAGAACGGATTGGATATCTTGGAGGACCGTCGGAAAGATATAGTCATTGACATAAGACGTGACAATGGCAATACGGTCACTCCCCGGTTCCCGGACCCTTTGCCGGATGCGGGAACCGGACCCCTGCCGTTTCTCAATCAAACCGAGTTCTACCAGGTGGTCCAGCGCTCGCCGTACGGTCTGACGGCTTACTTGATAGGTAGAGACAAGTTCCATTTCAGTGGGCAGCTTGTCTAAAAAACTTCCACGTGTGATTTCTGCCTGGAGTTGGGCAGCCAGTTGCAAGTACTTAAAAGACATGGCGACTCCTTTCCAATGGATCAGAGACTACAAGTTTTTGTAAAAAGAATACAAATTTAGCTTTATTGTATCTTGATTTCCAAAAATGTCAACAACTTTTTGCTTATATAGATGAAGATAGTTTTAGTTTAAGAATAATTTTTGTAAAAAATGATTCATATATATCGGTTGTATGACATGATTACGAAATAAAATAATTTGTATTGTTAAAATAGATAAGAATATCAAATAACAAAATAAATATATTGTTGCATCGTACGATGGCTAATACAATGGCCTGGAAAGGCAAGAAGAAAAAGGAAGGACCGGCCAAGGTGAAAGAGCTCGGTGCAGATTAGGTGTGGGATCTCGGGAAGGTGGACTGGAGAAGACCATCGGGGGCCTGATGGATGGCTATGGTTGTGACAACTATATTGGAATAACTGTCCGCCCAGCCTCGCGTAGATGATCCGTTACGCCACAGGAGAGGAGGGATATCAATGTGGCGTTCGGTTTTGAGAACGTGCAATTACGCCAACTCAATGAAAGAAAGGGGAGCGACGGCATGAAGAAAAAGCTTTCTGTCAAGAGGATTTTCCTGATTTCTTTGGCTGTTTTTCTAGTGGGATTGATGCTTGCTTCATTCATTGCGGTCAATGGAGGCAAGACGGAAATGAGACGCCTGTACGTGATGACGGATAGAGGCGTTGGTATTAGTTTGGAGGTTTACAAGCCGGTCACGGCCACCAGAGAAAACCCTGCTCCAGCGGTTATGCTCATACCTGGGGGGAATGCCAGCGTTGAGTATATGTCTGATGCTGGGCTGGAACTAGCCCGCAGAGGAATCGTTGCCATTGGCATTGAGCCTTATACCATTGGCCGATCCGATGTGGAAAAGGACAATGAGGGCCTTGGTTCCGTTGATGTTACGGATTATGTATATGGTCTTGACTTTATTGATACCAATAATATTGGTTACATTGGCTGGTCTATGGGGGCGTCCCGCGTTAACGCCGCGCTATATGTTCCTGACCCGACGGGAGCGACTACTATAGACAAGGATGGAAATGAAGTCCCCAAAACTGTAATCAGAGACGGGGTCAAAGGCGTTATGTATGTTGGCGCCGGTGGGTTGCTCTCCAGCGAGTACCAAATTAATAGTGCATTGTTTATGGGAGAGTGGGATAATCTGTATCGAGGCGACAGGCGCGACATGTATAAGAACCCACAATATGCGGGTGCGCTCGGGCTTGAGGAGTTTGAGTTCTGGAAATGGTACGGCGATCCCGCCAGTGGAACTGGAAGGATTTACTATGAAGGCTGGACAGGGCATACCATCGGTCTTTCCAGCTACTCTTTTGTAAGGGCCGCCTGTGACTTCTATACGACTACTTTCGGGATGAGCAATGATTTTCCCATCCTATATATTTGGAAGGAAGTTGGGACAGCGCTCGCTTTTGCAGCGATCATTGTGGCCATGATTTGCTTGGTTCTGATGTTGGTTGACCTGGACTTCTTCAAGAAGGATCTGGTCGTGCCGGACAGAACCATTTTGCAAGCAAGTCCTAAAAAGTGGGTCATACTCCTTGGCCTTATTCTCCCGGCGCTTTTTGGTGTTGCCACTGCCGCATGGGCGGTGCCTACCGGACAAGGAATTTTAAATAAGTGGGTATCTCAGGACTTGGTTCACGGAACCAATATTCAGAATGCCAACGGTCTGGTCTTTTGGCTTTGCTGCCTGCAGCTATTTGGCCTTGCGCTTTGGGCGCTAATCAACTTTGGGATTATGAAAACCGATAAGACGGCAATCAGAGAACATATTACCCTGCCCGGGACGAGAAAAGGCAGGATGCTCTTAAAGGTTCTCCTTTTGAGCTTTATCTCTTTGCTTGGAATTTACTTCATTGTCACGTTTGGTGAGCAGCTCTTTGCGATCAGCCCAAGATTTTGGAAAGTTCAGCTCAATAGCCTGACAAAACTGAGAATGGAAAAATTCCTGACCTATTTCCCGCTTTATTTGATTCCGTTCCTTGTGGCCAATTATCTCCACACAACGAGCTATTATGTGGAAAACAAACCAGTTCGCTCCACGGTGCTGTTCTGGCTGGCAAACGGACTGCCTCCAATGCTGTTCCTGGTGTATGCGTATGGGCAGATCGCATTGTTCCATACGACTCCGATCACAAGTCTTGGCATGTCCAGAGCGAACGGTTCGTTGGTGGATGCGGCGATCATGATGATTCCAGTGGGTATTCTCGCCAGCACATTATACAGGAAAACGAAAAACTTTTATTTGCCCGCAGTTTTCAATGCTATGTTCTTTACTTGGATGTCAGTTGCCACAGATCTGATATACATTGGAGCGTAAGGAGCCGCGGCGTTTTTTGGGATTCGTTAATAATGAGTGGGTATGATTGCACGTTCTCTTTTGTCCCTGGGTAGAGTTGGTCTGCCCAGGGATATTCTTATTCCACGATTACAAGCATTACAAGCAGAGAGAAGCGTGAAATATAATTTTTGCTGGGCCTGGAGTTTAGCGGCCAACGGTAAGGAATGAAAAGACTGGGCAGATTTCTTCTGATGATCGAGAGGTACAAGTTCTGGTTTGAACAATACAAATCCAATTTTATTGTACCTTGACTTGAAAAAATATCAACAAGTTTTTTGCATATATAGATAGAAAAAGTTTTAAAAAAGAGGTTATTTCTATTAAAAATATTATACAAACATTATTTGTATGATATAAAGACTTGGATAAAAAGATTTGTATTGTTAAAATAGACAAAAATAAAAGATAACACGATGAATATATTGTTGTATCGTATAATGGTTGATACAATCACGTTGTAAACCAAGAAGAACAAAGGAGGATCGATATGGACATGACACTACCCAAGCAAATGAAGGCGTTAGTTGCCTATGGGCCTGGGGATTATCGGTTAGAAACGGCTTGGCCTGTTCCAGAGTGCGGCCCGGATGACATCATCATCCGTACAGAAGGCTGCGGGATCTGCTCCAGCGACTTGAAGTGCCTGCACGGCGCACCCCAATACTGGGGAAACGAGATCATGCCGGCATGGGTCGATCCCCCTTTCATCCCAGGACATGAATTTTTGGGTCGCGTGACGGCGGTAGGAGAGCATGTGAAGGACTATACTGTGGGGGACCGGATCACCTGCGATCAAATCGCTCCCTGCGGAGAGTGCCGCTTCTGCAAGAGTGGAAAATACTGGATGTGCCAGCCCCACCGGATGTATGGCTATTTCAAGGACTACTGCGGCGGCATGGCCGAGTATGTACGTATCCCGACCCAGCACGCGCAGATCTCCCGGGTGCCGGAGGAGCTGCCATTGGAGAGCGCGGTGCTGATCGAGCCCTATGGTTGCGCCAAACACGCAGTGGACCGGGCTGAGATCACCCCAGAGGATATCGTGGTCCTCTCTGGTGCCGGAACCTTGGGACTGGGAATGACTACCTGTGCCCGGCTGTGCCATCCCAAGCAGCTGATTGTGCTGGATATGAAGGAAGATCGGCTGGCCAAGGCAAAGGAGTTTGGGGCGGACCAGGTATGGAATCCTGGAAGGATGGACGTGGTGAAGGCCATCATGGACCTGACCGACGGCTATGGCTGCGATATCTATATTGAGGCCACCGGCCACCCGGCCTCAGTGGTGCAGGGGATGCAGATGATCCGTAAGCTTGGCACCTTTGTGGAGTTCTCCGTATTTGCGGAGCCCACGACCCTGGACTGGTCTATCATCGGGGACAAGAAGGAACTGGATGTGCGCGGATCCCACATTTCCCCGTACACTTACCCGTTTGTGATCGAACACATGACAGACGGGACGCTCAAAACCAACGGCGTGGTCACCAAGATGTTCTCTCTGGATCGATGGGAAGAGGCATTCCGTTACGCCGCAGGAGAGGAGGGGGATATCAAAGTCGCATTTCGGTTTTGACGTAATTTTGGAGAAGAGGAGAGAAGAAAATGTCTGGTATAAAGAAAAGAACGCTCATCTTTACGGCAGTGGCACTCGTGTTGTGTCTGGTTGGAAGCATTTTTGCCAGTCTTGTTCAGTCTGGATTTGGCTATGTTAAAGTGGAAAACTATAACAATAAAACACTAGCAGAGATTGCTGACACAATTAATGAAAATAACAGCATTTCAGGGAAAAATATTCAAGTTTCATTTACTGCTAGCGCAACAGATAAAATGACATATAAGGTATTGATTCCGAAAAATGCGACAGAGGAAACCCCAGCTCCTGCGGTTGTTATCATGCATGGCGGTCTATCCAATAAAGATACAACTGCTCCGGTATTCATTGAGCTTGCGCGCAGAGGCTTTGTAGTCATTGCCTTTGATGCAATGGGACACGGAAAGACGGACAAATCGGTAGATGCACAAACCCATAACACAATGGGAATGGAAGCTATGGTCGAACTGGTGATGAGTATGCCGGTCGTTGATGAAACACAGGTCGGCGTTACTGGACATAGCTGGGGAAATAATGGGTCTGCCGCCGTCATCAATGCCATTAACCTCGGGACGGAAAATCCAAGAATCAATGCATTTTTGTGTGCTCAAGGTTCTATGGCGGTATATGACCTTCAACCTGGAGCCATGGACGGTGTCACATTCGGATTCAGTGCAGGTAAGTATGATGAAATGGATGTGACATATTTTGGATCCTATACATTGCCTTCCAGTGAGTTTGCCATTAGTTGGATCCAAGAAGTTTACCCTGAATTTAACGAGGATTCCGTGCCTCTTGGTGTTTGGTTTGACGAGAATGGCGCCCATGAGCTTCAGGAAGGGACAAAATTTGACGGGGTTGGTGGACGTGTGATGTATAACCCCAACAATACCCATCCTGCTGCGCTGTTCTCCACCACAGGAGTGGGGACAAACATCAATTTCTTCTATGGCGCGTTCGGGACTCCAGAAGGTGCAGAATATATTTCGTCAGATAACCAAATTTGGTGGGTATATATTGCATTCCTGGTGGTTGGCCTGATTGGCTGGTTCGGCTTGGCTCTGGCAATCTTTGATTTGCTGCTGTATACTCCAATGTTCCGAAGGCTCAGAGGCAGCAAAGACAGCTTGGTCGTAGACGACAGAAGCGTTCTTCCTTCGTTTAGAGACGCTAAGGAGTCCATACCGCTTATCGTAATGTTTGTGTTCCTGACAATATTCTCTTATCTAACACTGCTTCCCTGTACGACAGCAGGCGCAAAGTTAATTCCCTCTAGCACATTCTTCCCCAATGCATCTCATACTTCTAGCGCTTTAGGCTATTGGTCCTTTGTTGTGGCAATCGTTTCTCTTCTAGCAATCTATATTGTGTCTCAAATAAAAGTTCTGCTTAACAGGAAGAACCCTGAATATGCTTGGAAAAGCCCGTTGGAGCCTGCTAAGCTAAGCTTTGATAAGGTGATACAAAGTGCACTGATGGCTTTCACAGTCTTTTGTGCAATCCATCTGATCCTTCGTGCGATTGACGTTGTTTTTGACATCGACTTTGTCATTGCCACGGTAGACTTTACAACATTCCGGACAGAAAAAATATTTGTTATGTTCCGGTATCTCATTCTCTGCGCACCGTTTTATATTATCAATGCAATCCTTAATGCGAATACCAGATTTAAAAATCTGCCGGAATGGGTGTCTACAGCCATTGTTTGTTTGGGGAATGTATGCGGACTGGCAATTTTCCTGATCCAACAGTATTCTTCGCTGTTTGCAAATGGTTCTCTGGCTACCCCGGATGCAAGTTCGACGTGCACGGTAATTTGGGCAATGTTAGTTCCTCTGGTGGTTGCACCCATTATCGCAAGATATACGTATAGACGGACAGGAAATATTTGGGTTGGAGCCCTGCTGAACTCGTTTATTTTCATCATGATGCAGGTTGGAACCGGCCAGTATATGATCGAAGGAATCGACATCACAATGTTTGGCCTTTGATAAGAGCTAAGAACTCTGGTATAGTAACCTATTATTTTGTACGCTGGTTGCATTATGGTCGGTTGATATTCTGACATAATAGGAGCCGGATGGATGGGAATCCATCCGGCTCTTACAAAAAAGCATTGCAACTTTGCAAATCTCGCGCGGAAGTCAGTCTTGAAGGAGGCATAACGATGAAAAATGCGGCTGTGCGAACGCACCGTTCCGACGGTAGCGTATTGGGTCTGGAACTAGGCTCCACCCGCATTAAGGCGGCGGTCATCGGCGAGGACTTCCAGCCCATCGCCTCCGGCAGCTATACCTGGAAAAGCGACTATACGGACGGTGTTTGGACCTACGACCTGGCCGAAGTCTGGACCGGCCTGCGTGCGGCGCTGGCGGTGCTGGACGGACAGGAGAAGATCTCGGCCATGGGGGTATCCGCCATGATGCACGGGTATTTGGCCTTTGACAAGGACTGGAAGCTCTTGGTCCCGTTCCGCACTTGGCAGAACACCATGACCGCTCAGGCTGCGGAGGAACTAACCCGGCGATTTTCCTTTAATATCCCCCAGCGGTGGAGCATCGCCCACCTCTATCAGGCGATGCTGAACGGCGAAGAGCATGTTTCGCGCATCGCCCACCTGACCACCCTGGCCGGCTATGTCCACCACGCCCTGACGGGAGAGCATGTGCTCGGGATCGGCGACGCCTCCGGCATGTTCCCCATCGACAGTGCGGCACTGGACTACGATGAGACTATGGTGAGGCGGTTCGACGACCTGGCAGCAGAGCAAGGGATGTCCTGGCGGCTGCGGGAGCTGCTGCCCCGGGTGCTCACCGCAGGAGAGCAGGCCGGGACGCTGACGGAGGCGGGGGCCTCGCTTCTGGGCGGAAAGATTCCGGCAGGTATCCCGGTCGCCCCGCCGGAAGGGGATGCAGGGACCGGTATGACGGCTACCAACAGCGTGGCGCCCCGGACGGGGAATGTCTCAGCTGGCACCTCCATCTTTTCCATGGTGGTGTTGGAGCGCCCCCTGGAGCGGGTCTATCCTGAGATCGACCTGGTGACCACCCCGGACGGCGCGCCGGTGGCCATGGTCCACTGCAACAACTGCACCGGGGACATGAACGCCTGGGCGGAGCTGATCAGGGAAGCGGTGGGGCTCTTTGGGACGGATTTGGCGCCAAACGAGCTCTACGACCGCCTCTATCAGTGGAGCACCTCTGGCGAGCTCGATTGCGGTGGGGTAACGGTAGTCAATTATCTGGCTGGGGAGGGGGTCACCCACTTTGACGGGGGCCGCCCGCTGGTGGTCCGCCCGCCGGAGAGCAGGCTGACGCTGGCGAACTTCCTCCGGGCCCAGCTTTATTCCACGCTGGCCACCCTGCGCCTGGGCATGGATATCCTATCACGGGAGCAGGTGGCCATCGACCGGCTCACCGGACACGGGGGGCTGTTCAAGACGCCTGAGGTGGGCCAGAGCTACCTTGCTGCGGCCTGCGGCGTGCCGGTGACCTGTATGGAGATGGCTGGCGAGGGCGGGCCCTATGGCATGGCACTTCTGGCGGCCTATCTGCTGCGGCGGGAGCAGGGAGAGACCCTAAGCGATTTCCTTTCCAAACGGGTATTCCAAACCTGTTCCAGTACCACGCTGCCTCCGAATCAGGAAATCAGAGCCGGATTCCAGGCATATCTGGACCGGTTCCGCGCCGCGCTGGATGTGGAGCGTACGGCGGTTGCGGCGCTTTAAGGAAGGAGAATGAACATGCAGATGAAGGACTATGAGTTCTGGTTCGTGGTGGGAAGTCAGTTCCTCTATGGGCCGGAAGTGTTGAAGACTGTGGAGGCCAGGGCGATAGAGATGACCGCAGAGCTGAATGCCTGTGGGAGATTGCCCTGTCCGATGGTCTATAAGGGAACTATCAAATCAGACCGGGAGGCTTCTGACCTGGTGCGTGAGGCAAACTATATTCCCAAGTGCGCTGGGATCATTACCTGGTGCCACACCTTCAGCCCCAGTAAAATGTGGCTCAACGGTCTGGCGGAGCTGCAAAAGCCCTGGTGCCATCTAGCGACCCAGTACAACCGGGACATCCCAGACAAAGAGATCGACATGGACTTCATGAATCTGAACCAGGCGGCCCACGGGGACCGGGAGCATGGCTTTATCGGCGCCAGACTGCGCAAGGCCCGGAAGATCATCGCCGGGTATTGGCAGGAGGAAGAAGTCCGGCAGCGCCTGGGCAGTTGGATGCGCGCGGCTGTGGGCGCGGCATTTTCCCGCTCTTTGAAGGTTATGCGCTTTGGGGATAATATGCGGGATGTGGCGGTCACCGAGGGGGACAAGGTCGGGGTCCAGATCCAGTTGGGCTGGCAGGTGAACACCTGGCCGGTCGGGGAGCTGGTCCAGAATATGGAGGCCGTGACCGATGACGAGATCGAAGGCCTGATGGAGGCATACGGTCAGGACTATGAGCTTGCCACCGATGCCCTTGAGACAGTGCGCTATCAGGCGAGGGAAGAGCTCGCCATGAAGAAGATGCTGGAGGCCGAAGGCTGTGCGGCGTTTTCGAATACCTTCCAGGATCTTTACGGGATGCGGCAGCTTCCCGGTTTGGCGACCCAGCACCTGATGGCCCAGGGTTATGGCTATGGCGGTGAGGGGGATTGGAAGGTGGCCGCCATGACCGCCATCCTCAAGGCCATGAGCGATGGGCAGGCTGGCGGCACTACGTTTATGGAGGACTACACCTACCACCTGCAGCTGGGCAACCAGTACAGTCTTGGGGCCCATATGCTGGAGGTCTGCCCCAGCGTGGCCGCTGATCGGCCGCGGATTGAGGTCCATCCCCTGGGCATCGGAGACCGTGAGCCCCCCGCACGACTTGTGTTCGAGGGGCGCGAGGGGGATGCCATCGTGGTGAGCCTTGTGGACATGGGAGGCCGCCTGCGGCTGATCTGTCAGGATATCCACTGCGTCAAGCCCATCTTGCCCATGCCTAACCTCCCGGTAGCCCGGGTCATGTGGCAGCCAGAACCCAGCCTAACAGCCGGGGTGGAGTGCTGGATTACCGCCGGTGGGGCTCACCACACCGTGCTGAGCTATGACGTCACCGCTGAACAGATGCGGGATTGGGCCCGGATGATGGACGTCGAGTTTGTACATATCACAAGAGATACCACACCGGAAGCCCTGGAACACGATCTGTTCCTGTCCAATCTGGCCTGGAAGCTGAGATGAGGCGGTCATAATGCTGGAAGAACTGAAACAAAAGGTCTATGAGGCCAATCTGGACCTGCCCCGCCGGGGCTTGGTGACGGATACCTGGGGCAATGTCTCCGGAATAGACCGTAAGCAGGGGCTGGTGGTCATCAAGCCATCAGGGGTCGCATATGCGTCCATGCGGCCAGAGGATATGGTGGTAATTGCCCTGGAGACAGGTGAGCGGGTGGAGGGGGCACTGGCCCCTTCCAGCGATACCCCCACCCACTTGGAGCTCTACCGGGCATTCCCGGCTTTGGGGGGGATTGTCCATACCCACAGCACCTATGCGGTGGCCTGGGCTCAGGTTCGACAGGATATTCCCTGCTATGGCACTACCCATGCCGACTATTTCTATGGCACCGTTCCATGTACACGGGAGCTGGCTCAGGAGGAGATCGACGCCGGCTATGAGGCATATACAGGACGGATCATCGTGGAAACGTTCCAGGAGCGCCAGATTGACCCAACAAATGTGCCAGCGGTTCTCTGCGCCAATCACGGCCCTTTTGCTTGGGGAGAAAATCCAGCTCAGGCAGTCTGCCATGCCGCAGTGTTGGAGGCGGTGGCCCAAATGGCGCTCTTGACTCGTTTGCTGGATCGGGATGTTCAGCCTGCACCTCAGCGGCTTCAGGACAAACACTACCTTCGTAAGCACGGCCCTGACGCATACTATGGGCAGCAGGAGATTTGAATAGGCCCTGTTGACTTTGCCTATTGTGGGACAAAAGGCCAAAGCATGTGTTTACGGCAATTATAATATTGCTTAAAGATGCACGGCCTGCATGATCATACATTTCTTCGTATAGTTGCTTGCTGTCAGGGTGCTCGTTCAATAGTTGCCAATTTGGGATCTTCTGATTATTTTTCTGTTGTTTCTTATGAACGGCTTCTTGGATGGCGAAACAAAAGCCTGTACCATTTTGGTACAGGCTTTTGTTTAATTCTGTTGAAAGTAAGTGTCCAGAAAAGTGTCCACCGTGGCCCAGTACAGACCTGGGTCTGTGCCCACAGAGGTGGCGTGGTCCGCACTGGGTACCCACAGGAAGCTCTTGGGACAAGCGGCGGCCTGATAGAGCTTGTTCATCATGTTGGCGGGTACAAAGTTATCCTGGGCACCGTGGATGAATAAGGTGGGGGTCTTGGACCGGGTCACTGCCTCCACCGGGGCGGCATGGCGCAAATCGTACCCGCCCCGGCGCAAAGTGGTGCGCCGAAGGACGCTGAATGCGACATGGGAGGGAAGGGGCGGAATCTGGATGCCGTTTTCCCTCCGCTCCGCCATCAGGTGGCGCATTTCCGCTTCAATAGAGGCATAGGCGCAGTCAGAGACGGCGGCTTTCACATTTTTGGGCAGTGCGCCGCCGGTGGCCATCAGCACGGTGGCTCCGCCCATGGACACGCCATGGAGCAGAATCTCCGCCTCCGGGTCCCGGCGGACTACCCAGGAAATCCAGCCCACCAGGTCTAGTCGTTCGTTGAAGCCCCAGCCCACGCAGTTGCCCTCGCTGTTGCCGTAGCCCCGCTGGTCAGGGAGCAGCACGTTCCACCCTGCTTCATGGTAGTGCTTGCCGTATACGCCCATGGAGATGTGGCTGTCGCTGAAACCGTGGACGCAAATCACCCAGCGGTGGGTTTCCTCCTTAGCGGGGACCACTGCGGCCCACAGCCGCAGGCCATCCACCGACTGGATGACCACGGACTGGAAGCCGTCCGCCGCCTTGGCCCACTTGCGGCCCTCCTGCTGGAGCAGGGGATTGGTGGCGTCCTTGGCCGGGTCCCGCGGGACGGGGACCATGATATGATTATAGAGCAGATTTCCCATGGCGGCCAGCCCGCCAGCGGCGCCCACGCCGGCTGCCAGGCCCAGCAGCCCCAGCTTGGTGTGTTTTTTCATAGCCATACCTCCAGCCCAAATGCTTTTTTTTCAATATACCCCGGGCGGCCGGGCAAGTCAACCCCAAGGATGTGAAACCTTTGTAAACAATGCCGGCCAGAGGTTGGCCGTGCAACTTTTTTCCCTGCGATTCGGGGAGAAAAGGTCCGTTTTTTGTGCTGAAATGGAGAATTCCGAAGAGAAAAACGGAGAAAAGACATTGACTTTTTTCCAAGAGGCTGGTAATGTATGGACTGTAAAATAGAACATACGTTCGAATATCGAGGTGCAATTATCTTAAATGGTAGAATCAGCCGCGCTTCCGGCAGGGCACCAAGGGCCGCCGTCGCAAGCATTGTCAGAGGAGAAAACGGTAAAAAGCCGCCCAAAGGCGCCGCCAAACAGGAACCCTGCGCGGCGGATTCGGTTTGGGAGAAGGGGCGGCAGAATAAAATTGCGCCAACGCATAAAACATCGGAGCAAGCGATAGAACGCTTACTCCGATGTGGAAGGGACGGATAAAACCGATATTTCGTAATGGAGAAACGTGCCGCCCACAGGGCGGTCCGCCAACTGCGAGCTTAGCGCAGCAAGTTGCGGTTGGAAAGGGGGAGCAAGGAAGTACGCGAATGACGTCTTTTTTGCCTCGGGCATAAAAAGACGTCGGAGCAAAGCGAACTTTGCTCCGACGTGGTGGAGGAGGATGGATTCGAACCATCGAAGGCATAGCCAGCAGATTTACAGTCTGTCCCCTTTGGCCACTTGGGTACTCCTCCCTATAAAATGGAACGAAAAAGTGGAGCTGGTGGACGGATTCGAACCCCCGACCTGCTGATTACAAATCAGCTGCTCTACCAGCTGAGCTACACCAGCATAACAGCGCCACCCCATGACAGCGAAGATTATAATAGCAGAAAGGCGCGGATTTGTCAACACTTTTGTTTCAGAAGTTTGAAAAAATCGAAAAGGAGCGAGAAGAACGAGCATTGGACACATTGGAGATGAAACGAGAGAGGAACGCTTTGACGTTAGATTGCGGTGCGCCTTGTGCGGCGGCTGCATTGCGGAAGGTGACTACTATTACCGTCTGGAAGGCCGGGCAGTGTGTGAGGTATGCCTGGAGCGGTTTGCCCGGCGGCACTTTTCCGGAGAGCGTCGCCGGGCGGGACGAAAGGGGGCGGAGGGCTGTGACGCTGTATGACCTTAGTCTGGAATATGACAGCGCTGCTCAAGCCCTCCGGGAACGCATTTGTCGGCTGGAGGAGGAGCAGAACAGAGAGAAGGACGGGGAGCGCCGCCTGCTTCTGGCCCACCGGCTGCGGCTGCTGCGGTCTATGTGGCGAGACACCCGAGAAGTAGCCCGCCATTTGGAGCACTATTATGAGAAAGGAGTGTCAAGAAATGAAAAATATCTCATACGATAACGCATCCAACTTTGCGGATTTGGCCGTATATACCCGGTTCATGGCGGAGGACAACTCCGCCCAGATCAGCCGCCTGAAGCGCAACCTGTCCCGGGCGCTGCGTCAGGACATCACCGAGCGCCAGCGGCAGTACATGGCCCTGTACTACGGACAGAGCATGAGCATGGAGGCCATTGCAAAACAGTTGGGAGTGAACAAGTCCACGGTTTCCCGGACCCTGAAGCGGGGCAGGCAGCGCCTGTACCGTTGCCTGCGCTATGGAGCGGCCGCCCTTTTGGAGGAAGCGGACAGCCTGTAATGGAAAAGCAAACCTGGTGCCAAGATGTTGAAAAGCGTCGCCTTTTATGTTATCCTAGAGAAAACATAGAAGGAAGGAGGCTTTGCCATGGAACTGGGCCTGGACCTGAAACAGACACAAACCCTGTCGCCTCAGATGATGCAGGCTATGGAGATTTTGCAGATGGGATCCCAGGAGCTGCTGGAATATATCCAAGAGGCGGTCCAGGAGAACCCGGTGCTGGAGACGGAGGATGCCCGCCAGCCCCAGGAGAGTCCGGAGGATGCCCTGCTGCGGCGGAAGCTGGAATGGCTGGCCTCCACCGACGTACAGAACCGCTGGTATCACCAGGAGGATGCCCAGGACCTGAGCGACCTGGCTATGGGGGCCTCCGGGGCTGACCCGGGAGAGGAGAGCCTATATTACTACCTGCGCTCCCAGGTCCGATTTGAGGAGCTCAGCGAACCCATGGCCCGGGCGGTGGAGTGTGTGCTGGAAAGCCTCAACAGCAGCGGCTGGCTGGATGAGCCGGATGCCGACCTAGCCGCTCACGCCGGGGTGGATGGGGACACCGTGGCCCGGGCGGTGGAGGTGGTACAGGGGCTGGAGCCAGCGGGGGTGGCGGCCAGGACCTTGTCCGAATGCCTCACTTTGCAGCTGGAGCGCCGGGGAGAACGGGGTCTGCCCCTGACCATCGCAAAAAGCTATCTGGAGGCCATGAGTCGGGACCGCTACAATCTGATTGCCCGGGAGACCGGGGCCAGCCGGGAGGAAATCCAAGATGCCTGCAAGGTGATCCGGGCGTTGAATCCAAGGCCGGGGGCGGGCTTCGCCCCCCGGGAGGCTTTGGGCTACATCACTCCGGACCTGGTGGTGGTCAGCTTTGAGGACCACTTTGAGATCCTGGCCAACGACTACTTTTTCCCCACCCTGAAGGTCAGCTCCTATTACCACCAGCTCATGCGCTCCACCGACGAGGCTCAGGTGCGGGATTATCTTACGGGAAAGCTGCGCCAGGCCCGGTGGGTAGTACGTAGCGTGGAGCAGCGCAGAAGCACCCTGCTGTCCTGCGCCAACTGCATTGTGGACCGCCAAGAGGCCTTTTTTCGCCACGGGCCAGGGCACCTTCGGCCCATGACTCTGGCTGACGTGGCGGCAGTCCTGGACGTGCATGAGTCCACCGTCAGCCGGGCGGTAAAGGACAAGTACCTTCAGTGTGCCCATGGGGTGTTCCCCCTGGGGTACTTCTTTACCCGGGCGCTCCCCTCCGGGGGGAGTGAGGGCGTATCCACAGAACGGGCCAAGGCCCAGCTCAAAGCCATTTTGGAGGGGGAGGATCGGAAAAAACCCCTATCTGACCAGAAGCTGTGCGAGCTGTTGAAGGGCCGGGGGGTGAATATCTCCCGACGGACAGTGGCCAAATACCGGGATGAGCTGGGATTTCCCTCTGCTGTGGGGCGAAAAGAATTTTAGACTCTTCTTCCGTGTGAACGCCATAGGGCCGCTATAGGTCCCAGATGAAAGAAAGATAGGACGAGATACCTATGCATTATCAAGGCATTTTCTTCGATTTTGACTATACATTAGGGGACTCTACCATTCCCATTCTGCGGGGATATCAGGAGGGATTCCGGGCCCTGGGCTGGGATGCGCCTACGCTGGAGCAGGTGCGTCCCACCATTGGCATGACACTGATGGAGGGCTATCGGCAGCTCACCGGAGACCAGGACTCGGGGCGGGCCGATGAATTTTACCACCAGTTCCAACTGTCCGTAGGGGAACTGGCCGGACCGGAGGGCCGCCGGGTGATGGTGGAGGAGAGCTGCCTGCTGCCCGGCGCGGTGGAGACCCTCACCGCCCTCAAGCTCCGGGGAGTAAATGTGGCCATTGTCAGCACCAAGCTGGCGGTCACCATCCGGGAGATCTTCCAGTACAACCACGCCGACGACCTGCTGGACCTTATCGTGGGGGGCAGGGACGTGAAGCGCAACAAGCCCGACCCGGAGGGCCTCCACCTAGCCATGACCAAGCTGGGGCTGAAGCCGGAGCAGGTGTTGTTCTGCGGGGACACGGTGATCGACGCCCAGGCGGCGAAGAGTGCCGGGGTGGACTTTTGCGCCGTCCTCAACGGCACCACGCCGGGGGAGGCCTTTGACGGCTATCCCCATGTCCATATTGCCCAGGATCTGTGGGACGTGAAGAAATGGCTGGGGGTTTGAGCCTGTCCAATCTTTTTTCAACAGGTTCTGGCAGGAGACAAAGCCACATCCCCGACGAATAGCGGCCTGCGCCAGCGCACTCGATGTCCGCTGAAAGTGAGCGCCTCCCACGGTTGAAGGCCGAGATGGGTTTTCGCTCCTATACACGCCGCGGTCGAAAACGGCTCACAAGCCGTTCGCGTTTGTAAGCGCGAACGCAGAGGGGCTTTTCCGACCGATAAAACCCCCGGGCCGCATGCGGCCCGGGCTTGTTTTACTTTGATTTAGTTATTGTAGAAACTACTGATTTTGACGTGACCTGTCAATTCTCTGGTGCCTGTATCGACAATATAGACGTTGAAGGCATTGGTGATGGTAACAGAACTGCCAACGGTGTATTCTGGAGATTCGTAGCTTCAGCCATGGTCGTTTACAATCACATACTTATACTTGGCACCATTGGTATTACTTACGATGATCTTGAAGGCATTGTGGTCTTCCACGAACAAGTTTCCGGTGTGGAAAGTACGAATGAAGCTGGCCCCTACCTTGACGGTGAAGTTGGTGGAGATGCTGACTGAACGAGACAGATCAAGCCCGCTTTCCTCCAGTACGATAGGCTTAAGATGGGCGGTTTTGGGATCAGCCTTTCCGTGGCTAGTGACAAAGGCTGCGGTCATAGGGACGGCGGGTCCCTCCGGCGCAAGGGCGTAGAGGGACAAGGGAGAACCCAGGGACATTGAGGAGAACAGCCCGGCCAGGCATACCGCCCACAGGAACAGCCCTTCAAAAGCCGCCGAAGAGCAGCCACGGCCAGGATGAGCACGGTTCCTATGAGGGTGTTTTCCAGCCACAGCTGACCGCCAGCCCGCCTGGCCAGCGCCCCGGCGGGCTGGGACCCGTCGTTCCAAAGCGGCTCCATCACCTTGAACTTGGAATCAAACAGCTTACCCATGGAAAGCGACCTCCTTATGTGTCCGTAGGGCGGGCACAAATGACTATTGCAATAGTAACCCTGGGGATAGACTGTCATAATAGTCATTTCTTGTCAAGGCATATCCAGAAAATGATTTTGCAACCTGGCGGGGAATATGGTATACTAAAATTAATAAGGGCGGAACGCCCCGGATGAAAAGGAGGGAGACGGCGGTGAAACGGATCGGGAAGAGTACGGCGGCCCTGGTCCTGTGCGTGGTGGCGCTGATTTCCGCCGTGTCTCCGGTTCAGGGGGCGTCAGTTTACTTCATGGCAGTGAACGATCAGCTGTTGGAGCTATCCGATGAGACTATGCCTGCCATGGTAGAAGGGGTACTGTATGTACCCTATACCTTGCTGTCTGCCAATGCCACCGGGGTAAATCTGGGGGTGTATGCCACCTATAGTGCGGCGGCAGGACGAGTGCTGGTCTTTTCCAGCCGCAAGCAGTTGGTTTTTGACCTGCAATCCAACATGACCTACGATATGAACGGTAATTTCTATTCTGAACGGGCCATTCTGCGCAATTCCACGGTATATCTGCCCATCGCCCGGGTGTGCGATGTGTTCCGGGGAGATATCTATTATACCGTCAGCCGGGTGGAGTACGGTTATCTCGTCCGAGTGCGTAACAGTGCCGCAGAGTTGGGGGATGAAGCTTTTATTGATGCGGCAGCCAATATGATGCGCAACTATCACGACCGCTACCAGAAGGAACAGCCCAGCGCCGACCCGGATCCCCAGGACAGCGGCGTGGTTCCCTCTTCTCCACCGCAAGTCAGCAGCAGCCGGGCGGGGATCTACTTGGCCTTTACTCTGACGGAAGAAGAGGACAATGTGGTGGAGCAGGTCTTGTCTGCCCTGTCAGTACGGGGATGCCGGGCGGTATTTTTTCTCACGCCGGAGCAAATCATCCAGAAGGACGACTTCGTGCGCCAACTGTTGGGTTCAGGACATCTGGTGGGAGCGAGGCTCACCTCTGGCAACGTCTCCGGAGCCTTAGAAGAGCTGGAGCGGGCGGGGGAGGCTCTGGCCGCCGTAGCCTACTGCCATTTGAACCTGGCACTGGCGGAGGAGCTGGATGGAGACGCGACAGAGGCGCTGGAGCAGGCGGGCTATGTCTGCTGGCAGACGACCGCTGACGGGCGGGAACTGACCGGATCCGGCGCCAGCCGGGCGTCCGCTCTGGCCCGTCAGATGGACCGGAGTGAGGGGGCGCGCAACTGCCTGCTCCTGGACGACGGGGCGGGGGAGACGTTAGCCGCCATGCTGTCCGCTCTGGAACGGGCGGATTTCCAAGTTTGGACGCCTGTGGCGTCCGCGCTGTGAGGTGATCGGGATGCGCCAGGTGGTTTTGAATGGGACCACAGCCCCCCTGGAGGATGCCGCCCTGCGGGAGCAGATGACAAGGCATCTTCTGGCCCGGCTGAACGAGTATGAGCCGGAGGGGATGACGGCCCGGCCTGACGGCCCGGGGACTGTACTGGCCCAGATTGGACAAATGTCCGGGGAACAGGCTGTGCGGGCCTTGGCGGACCAGGGAGTGCAGGCCTTGGCGGCGGGGGAGAGGGTACGGTTTCTCATCGGGTCAGAGGTATGCTTTGAGGATCTGGACTATGTGCAGGCCGCAGCCGCAGCCTTGCTGGAATAAAAAGAGAGCCAAAAGGTAGCCACTCATAAAACAGTATCAACCAACAAACTGAATTAAGGTAGCTGCCGTACAGGGTGTGAGAAAAACGGAGATATCGCCATATGGTGATATCTCCGTTTTTCGATAAGAATCTATCTGTTAAATCAGTTAGTGCAGATATACCTTTTATTTGTTTATAATGCATGTTTATGTTATGATAAGTACAGCTTAATTTGAAGGAGAAATTGTAGGTGAGCGAACTACAAAATATATTTAATAATAGAGAAATTGCAATCGGTATTTGGGTTTCACTTGCCGTTATTATATCTATCTTTACAAAACCTGTAAAACAATTTTTGAAATCTGTTATTCCAATATTATTTTGCCGTAAATTTGGTGTTTTTTATATCGTATTTTTATTTCATTTATGCTTGGTGACATATTTTTTGTACGCTATAGGATTTTGGTCTATAACATTACTGAAAGACACTATTTTTTGGGTTCTATTCATCGAACTACCTTTATTTGTTAAAACCATTGAAAAAGCTAAAGGCAATCATTTCTTTATAAAACTTATAAAAGATAATTTAGCTGTTGCTGCAATTATTGAGTTTGTGATAAACTTCTGGACTTTTAGTTTGGTTACAGAAATCATCATTGTTCCAATAACTGTGCTTATTGGTCTTTTATATGCAGTGGCTGCACGAGAGCAGAAATATTTGAAAATCAAGCAATTTTTTGATTGGATATTGGTTATCTTTGGCCTTTTTGTTATTATCAATTCAGGTAAGCATTTATACGATAATCCTATGGCGTTTTTTAATTTAAGTACATTGCAAGAATTTTTGCTGCCATTATTACTACTCTTACTTAATCTTCCTGTGGTTTACGGATTGGCATTATACAATACCTACGAACAAGTCTTTATAAGGGTTAAAGGAAAGAAAACCGAGAACATTAAAATGAAGTGGAGTATTATAAAGTTTTCCGGTATTTACTTGTCTAAAATTACAGCTATACGCAACAATCCGCAGTACACAACTGTGATAAGTTTAACTGACAATGATATGAAAGAGAATTTGAAAAAACTCAAAAATAGACTATCAATGCAAATCGGAGATAATTATATGAAAAGAGCAAATTATTATGTCTTATGGTGTATTATTGGTTTCTTAATTTCTATATTGGGAATTGTTATTTGCAATTCCCAAGTTTCTTTAAAAGACCTTATCACATTTAATTTTATAGTGGATATTCCACGGGTTAAAGAGATAATCACCCATATTTGTTCTACGGGTATCGTCTTTTCTTTCTGCCTTTTAATTTATTCTTTTGGTTTAAGAAAAAAGAAGAATGAAGAAATATCGCAGGTGAAAAAGTATGCTTTACATAATTTACTTTATATTATCAAAAGACAATATGATATGCTCCAAGAGTTTCCTCCTGTTGATAAACCTATGGAACTTTTTATACATTACATAATGAACGTATATGAATTGAAAATTGAATGCGATAAAGATATTGCTTCTTTTGAAAACTTACTTACATCATGGGAATTAGATATAATAAGGCAATTACATACATCAGTATCTAAAGTCGTTTTCAGTATTGGAATAGATGAAACTGAAATAAGTCGATATACTATAGAGGAATTTAATAGCTATTATTTGGAAAAGAAAGCCGCCGCACCACAAAACGAACAAATAAATGTGTTTGTCCATGATGTTCAACGGGGGATAGAAAAATATTCCGATCAAATAAAAATATGTGTTGAAGAGTTTAAACGCTATTTTTAGCAAGGCTTTATTGCTGTGGTTACTATACTACAAAGCTGCTTTTGGCACAAATACAATTCATTTTGTTACGCAGTAGAACTCCATTTTTGAGGGTACGAGTATAAAATATCGTCTAATGGATTTTCATGCTCTGAAAGCCGCATAAATTAAAGGCTTCTTACCCTCTACTGCATAACATTTCTATCTCCAAAAGGGACAAATTCATAAGATTATTGTATGTAAAAAATGAGTGCAGTAACAGCTTACGGTGTTGGGTTATCCGATATTGGATTTTCCGACATCGGGTAATCCGACATCGGAAAATCCAACGCAATTAAATAAAGATATATAAAGTAAAGATGAATCAATTACAGATTTAATCAATTATCTATTCCATTCCTTTCCATCAATTCTTTTTATCGTCACTTAAACTGTCGGAACGGAAGTGAAAGGAATAGGAATATATCTTTCGTATTCCATAATTTACAGAGGGCGCAAGCGGTCTATCCGATTGCGTCCTCTTATCTGCTCCACAGCGAGGACAGAGAAAACCGTCAAGGACGCGAAGCGTGTATTTTATCCTTGACGGCTTTCTTTGGCTTTGCTATTCACTATCTGTCAAAATGGAACTGCAAAATTGCTTTGATAAGCTGCGCTTCTAATCTGTCTTGAATGTCTGCGTTAAAATGCCCTTGAAATACCGAGCGATATTTTATGTATCCTCTGTAATGGTACAGAACAGCGTTTATAGCTTCCGGCTCTCCGGCAATAGCTTTTTCAACTACTTCAAAAGGTATCATTTTCCTGTTCCTCATGCTCCAATCTCTCCATTTCTTTTCTTAGCTGTTTGAGTGCTGCGATTTTCCAGTAGTTTACCGTCGTGCGGCTTTTCCCATACCTTTCTCCGATTTTCTTATCCGTATATCCAAAGAAGAAATACAGTACCAAAACTTCCTGCCGTAACTTGGGTAAATCGGAAAACACTTTTGCCAATCGTTCATTTTCTATTACGATTCTTTCGTCGCACACAATCAATTCCGTCGAACTTGTTTGCTCCGCAAAATAACTGTCTGTTGTAGACGGATTGTAAGACCTTCCCTCCATGAGATAATCAAGGGATATTTCCCGTTTCTGTCGTCTGCCAATATCCCGATAGGCGGACATGGAAGCATTGCGAAGAACAACTTTACAAAAGGCTGCAAAAGTGTATTCGATATGCTCTTTGTATTGCTCTGAATCGTTCATTGTTTCACCCCCTTTCTTCCCAATAGGGGTTATTGCAGAAAACGCCCATACAGCAATAAAACTGCATAGGCGTTCGGCAACATGAATTATTTAAGCATATAAAATGATATGTATGTTCATCATCATAGCCAGAGTATCCCATGATGAAAGAAAGGCTTTTTTTGATGATTGAATCAAAGATATAGGAAAGACGGGCGGCATATTGATACCTCCTTTATATTGCTATGACCTTAAAAAGTGAATGTTCTCATTCGTTACTGTCCTCTAATTGGCTGAATATTTTCTTTGAGTAAAGAGCAATCAAGAAAGCGGCAACGGCTGCTACAATCAATACAATCCATGTCCTGCTTTCAAAAATGTCAAACAAAACACCATAAATCGCCTGCCCTATGGGTTGACCGCACATGGCTATGGAAATTAATGCCGCCATGATTTTACCAACTAATTGTGGTGGTGTCTGCTCTTGTACCATTGTGTAAATCTGCACAACAAACAGCGTAGAAGCTCCCATTGCAGTAAAGCTCATCAGTGTAATAGCCCAATAAGACAGGATTGCAGGAATATGAAACACCAACGAAATCCCCATCAATGCTACGGAAGCTGCACAAACCAAAAGCAGAATATAAGAGTTTTTTAGTTTCAATTTTTCTGCAATCGCTGCTGTTAAAATTCCACCGCACAAACCGCCTAATGCAAGTGCGCCTTGGGTAAAGCCATACATGGTATCTGACATTTTAAGTACCTGTGTAATCAAAATAGGTGTCCCGACAATCATAACCGAACTTAATATCAGATTGAAAATAGAAATCAGAAACACAACAGAAAAGAAAATAGGTTTTTCTGTCTTTACGAACTGGTAACTTTCCTTTAAGTCATTTCCTACAACTGTTAAAATACTGCTTTCCCTTACACGTTTTTCATGGGGGATATGGATAAAGATTTCCATAACTGCGGAAAAAGCAAAGCAGCCAATACTTAAAATCAAAATGGGATAAATACCCCACATTCCAAACATGATACCGCCAATGACAGGTCCCAGCAAACCGGAAAGGGTATTTACCTGATTGATAACTGCATTTCCTGCCATTAGTTTTTCTGATGACACCAATAACGGGATACTCGCCTGCACAGACGGCTGATAAGTACCGGAAATTCCATACAGAAGCATTAACACAGCAATGAACAACGGAACCGTTGGCAGCTTTCCTAAACTAAGATAGAAAATCAGTATCAATACCGCTGTACAAAAGTCCAGACCAACCATGATATTCCGCTTGTTCACTCTGTCGGCTAATACACCGCCAATCATCGACAATACTACCATTGGCGCAAAAGAACAGGCAGTTACCATTCCAAACAGGGCAGATGAACCTGTTTCCCGCAATAAATAAAGCGGCAGGGCAAAACGTAAAATTGCATTTCCAAACAACGAAATGATTTGCCCGATAACAACCAATATAAAGTCACGTTTGAAAAGAGTCGATTTTTCTTTCATGTAAATCCTCCTCAATATTTTATATAAACCAACCGTCGGTCTGTATATGCCTTAAAATAAACTGCCCTGTAAAGGACAGATTATTTTAACAATATTACTGCTGCTTGCAAAAGCCAATATATGCTTCAATTAAAGCTTCATCTAACAGAACGTCAATGCCAATACCTTTCATCAGATTATTGAACGTATTACATCTTTCCCGCATACCATGTGCGTCCGTTTGATTTACCAACGGATTGAGCCATGTATTTGCTAAAATCATAATCGCTTCTGCAACCTCTTTTGGGTGTTCAATTTGAATAGAACCGTCCTCCATGCCCTGCCTCAAAATCGGCTCAATAAATTGGGGGGCCACTATCTGATAAATCTGCCCGATTTGCAAAGCCAAAAATCTTGGATTGTCTAACAGACTTGGCGTAATCGTCAGCATAAGGCTTTGGTTGGAATTGAACACTGCCGTTCGGATAATCTTCCGAAGTTTTTCCAAACCATTTACTTCTTTATCATCTCTCACTTTTGCCAATACTGCCGTATTTTCTTCTCCGATACGGTCGAAAATGGCTTCAAGTATATCCTCCTTAGACGCAAAATGATGATAGATGGCGCCTTTAGAAAGCTTGGTTTCATTGATGATGTCCTGTAAAGAAGTCCTGTCATAACCTTTTTCAGCGAATAAGCGGGTAGCCACATCTAAAATCAATCTGATAGTTTCTTCTGGATATTTATTTCTTGGCACTCTATCCCCTCCTTACAGACTGTTGGTCTGTATAAAGAATAGCACAAATTACTTTCGCTGTCAATATATCTTGTTATCCTCTGATTTGGCATTTTAGAATCTTTTCCGTATTAAGGAGTAAGAAAAACTTTTTCAAAAAATCTTTCTCAAATCTTCGGCAAAACTGCCATGTGCGGTGTAGTAGGGAATGAAAGGAAAAACAGAGGGGTTGGGAAACTTCCCAACAAGCAAAATGCAGCGTATTTTACGGAAAGGGTACCCCTTTCCTATGCTTGCTCTGAAACTTTTCTCCTATCAAACTACGAAAGGACGGGAAAGGAATGGAACGAAAACGAATTATCAAAGACGGTCAAATCATCGTGAAAAATCCCCTGTATCAAGAACTTCCGAAACGTGAGGTCGTTATCAAATCCGGCAGAACAAGCTATCGCTTTACAGGGAGCTATGACGGTAAAAAATCCTTGCCGGGCAAAATTTTACGCCTTATGGAACAGGAAAATTTACAGAAAGAAGTTGATAAAAAGGAAGGGAGCCGATAAAATGAGTACATACAATCCTGTATGGCAGACTGCCCGCCAACGAAAGGAGCAAACTTATGTTAAGGCAGTCTGACAACAAACTTACCGCCCTTTATTGCCGCTTATCCCGCGACGATGAATTACAGGGCGACAGCAACAGCATTGTAAATCAAGAGTTAATATGTAAAGGGTTGTTTCTGCCACCTAATACATATGACTGCGGCTCATTTGTGGTGAATTGAAAAGCAGTTGTAAGAAAGGAGTCAAAAAGCCTTATAACCGCTGGAAATCAACACAAAAGGAGCTGAATTTTATGAAAACTATCTTTGAAGAAATGGGCGGTACATACCGTCAAGTGGGATATTATTTCATTCCCAACATTACTTTGCCGGATGACGGCGAATATCAGATAGGCAAATACGGGCGTATGCGCCGCAGCTATCTGAAAAAGTACCGTAAAATACTCTACAACAACTATGTGCTGGAGGGAACGCTGTTCAAGCATTTAGCTGAAATCGATCAAGTCTGCAACGAGCGCATTGAAAACATCGTTTCAGCTATGGCAAAGCAGGAAGGCGTAACTGAAGCGTTCAAAGCGGCTGATCAAATAGAATGGGTGCGCCGTATGAACAGTATCCGTAACCGTGCGGAAGAAATCGTTCTGCACGAATTGGTATATGATCTGTAAACCTGATACAAAAGCCCCACACTTCTGACAATAAAATCGGAAGCGTGGGGTTTCCTGATTTATTTTGTTTGTTTGATGTTTTCTTCGATATTTGCCACAAGACGGTCGAAATCACTCTGATATGTTCTGTCCTGCAAAACACGGAATTTTTCAAATTCACTTTCTGCAAACGCCTTTGCGATGGCAGCGGTCACCTTGCCTTTGTCATGTAAAATATCTTCTTCGTTGAACTGGAGGAACGCATCCAAACGATTAACCCAATCCTGCATATACATGATATTTCCTCGCCGTGCCTGTCTTTCGGCATAGTCCAGATACATTGTCACGATCTCATTCAGATTTATCATTTCTTCTTCGTTCAAGTAGTTTTTGGCGATTGAAACATCAGACTTGCGAATACGCCCCTGCGGAGCATTTTTCCAAGTTGTCAAGCCCATGTTTGGTTTCGTGCTATCGGCTCGTCCATAAACAATCTCAGCCGCCGTATGATGAGTGACAGCGTAATGAAGCTTATTCTGTACTGTGGCAAAAAACTCTTTTGTAACAGGACTGTTCACATCATAGTCAGCACTGCACTGGGAGTAAATGTCCGTGATTTTTTGATAAAAACGGCGCTCGCTGGAGCGAATATCACGAATACGCTCCAACTGTTCCTCAAAATAGTCCTTACCAAAGAGGTTTTCTGGTTCTCTCAGTCGTGCATCGTCCATCACATAGCCTTTAATAATAAATTCTTTTAATACTCGATTTGCCCAAATGCGGAACATCGTAGCCTTTTTAGAATTAACACGGTATCCGACAGCAATAATGGCATCCAGATTGTAATAGCTTGTATTGTACCGCTTGCCGTCTGCCGCAGTTGTTTCCATTTTGGAAACAACTGCTTCTTCCTGCAATTCGCCGGATGCAAAAATATTTTTCAAATGTTTTGAAATAGCCGCCTTTTGCACTTCAAATAATTCTGCCATCTTTGCCTGCGTCAGCCACAAGTTTTCCTGATATAAAAGGATTTCAACCCGAACTTCACCATTATCAGTTTTATAAAACAGGATTTCCCTTGTTTCATAAGGAGTTAGCCCATATTCTTCGTTCATATCCATTCCATTCCCTTCCTATTCTTCACTTTTGTTTCTCGCTCTGCTTTTGTAAACATTATGCTTGTTCTTGCACTGCGGGCTGCAAAATACAGCACTTGGTCTGCTTGCGACAAAAGCTTTGGTACAATGCCTGCAAAGCTTAATCGGGTTTTCGCTGTCGGTCAGCATAAAGCTGAACATCATCTGAACTCCAAGCATGAGAGAGTGAAAATCCCAAATAATCGTCGGCTTATCCAAAAGGGCTATATGATAAGTTGGAGCGATGCCGCCAAATGCCGCCATGCTCTGCTGCATCATCTGCCGGGTTTCATCGTTCAGTGTATCATAATCCTCATAATAAAGGAAACTGTTGATATAGGTAAACGCCCAGTCGATGAACTGCTGTTTTATCCATTCATATCGCTCCGCATATTCCCGCTGAAAGCTCATGTTGACCGCCATCGGCTTATCTGTCATGGTCAAAGCCAGTGCCATCATAACACGGTCATTTTGGATGTTCCACATGGACTCGATACCACGCTTGATCACATCCAATTTGTCAAATGGAAAGAACAGTGCCAGATATTTTTCCGTGGACATAGTTTCTTTTTTGATAAAGTGGTTTTTCGGCAGATACACCGCCTCATATTCCATAAAGTTTGGTGTGGTAGGTAACGCAGTCATCAGTCCAAACAAGCCGTATTTCACCGCAAATTGCTGGATAGCCTTCTGAATTTCGGCATCCGGCTTTTTGCTCATACCCATGCGTCCTATGTTGATGGCATCCAATACAATTTTCTGATACTCTGCCAGCGGATCATAAATACTCGGTTGCGCCGTTTTGGTGGGCGTGAGATACAGAGTTCCGTCCTCTGCCGCCTTCCATTCATATTCACTATACCGCACCCAATTAGAACTGGTGCGTTCAAAAAGGTTCTTCATTTTCTCACCCCTGTTTCCAATCACTGATACCATATTTGGATAAAAGCTCTTTTGCCTGTTCCATACCGCTTTCCGTAATATATACCGATTTGGAACGGGACGGATGATTTCCCTGCCGGATATAGTCTGCATCGTCCAATTCGTTCAGTATATCAAAATCGTAGCCTTTCCATGCATAAAAATCGGTTGCTTCGTGAAACTTTTCTCTCTGTGTAAAGCGGGAGAGGTATAACAGCATCAGTGTTAATTCCCTCATTGCTTCTTCTGCTTTTATATTTCCCATATCAGTCTATTCCTCACTTCATATTGTAACCTGAATAACTCTGTTTTATATTATCGATTATACGATTTCTATTCCCCTGAATCAATCTCCATTCTGGATTCTTCTAAAAAATCTTTCTCCAATAAGGTCATTGGCTGTTGCTTTTCTACCTTATCCAAAAGTGCAGGAAGCAGCTTTTTTCGTATCTTTTTGAGCATCGTGCCACGCACCTTGCGGATGTTCCGGTCGCTTTGATTCCGTATTTTAGCGATCCTTATTGAGCTAAACAACCGGACAGCACAGAGAAAGAGCAGCTCTTTGTGTTCCTCAGTCAATTCCCAGAGAATTTTGGATAGGTATTCTTCCGTTACAAGTTCATGTATATCGTAAGGACAGTAGAAAATTGCGTCAATGAAATCACCTTTTCGTATCTGCTTTTCCAGCACATCATTTAGCGTATCCGGAAAAAAGAGTTCATTGGCAGATGCCCCGTAATCAAGAGGAACATCATCGCCGCTTCTGCTGAGTTCATGATAGCGTTCCCTACGCTCCCGATTAGCGTCCAGCCTGTCCCACCATGCAATCACATTTTCAAACTCCCGCTGTGTTCTGGCGGAATCCTCCAATCGTGCAAGGGCTTCTGCCCGCAGTTCTCGTTTGAGCTTCTTACGCTCCAGTTCTTCCTCGTCAGTACCATCCTCAAAGGGATGTTCCTCGGCGTCGGCTTCCAGTTCTTCGATGAGCTGTTTTTCTTTTGTAATCTGCCGTCTGACCTGTTCGGATAATTCGGTTTCTTCGGTATCTGTATCATTGTCAGCAAGAACAACTTGGTTCTTCCGCTTCCTTCGCTTCTTTTCGGGAAGATCGTCAGCGGGTTCTTCTTCCTCATCGTCCCAAAGGGCGTTTTCATTTTCTTCGTCATCGACTATGTAATCGGAATCGTCCGCTTCATATTCATCTTCATAGTCAGTATCTTCTTCATAAAAACCGTCATGTTCATATCGTTCGGGATCGTCAAACACCGCAGACACCTCCCTTCAAAAATATTTTTGAAATTTTTTTGGATTCTCCATAAAAACAGTTCCGCTAAGTACCCTGTATTTCTCCTATAAGTGAGGATGTAACCTATTTTGCCTGTTATTAGATTACTTTCGACACTGAATGAAAGGAGGAAACCGCCTATGTCAAACAATTATCGTGAGCTGACGGGCAGGGAGAAGCAGCGGATCAAGAAGCTGGTTACTTCTCTCTGTGCCAACTACGACAAAGAGTACGGCTGCCTGCCATTGGATTGTGACTGTCCAATGTTGGGTATCTGCTTTACCAACAGCGCACTATGCAGATATTTCCGCAAGTCTGTCCTGCCGGAAGATGCAGGATTGGAAGCCGTATTCACGCAAATATCGACCACTCATTGTAAACAATGCGGCAAGCCGTTCCCAACTGACGGAAAACGGGTGTACTGCTCACAGCGCTGTGCCGAAGAAGCTCGCCGTAAGCAGACAGCAGCAAGGGTGCGTAAGTATCGGGAGAAACAACAACAGATGTAACGCTTTTGCCCTCGGAAAGCCTTGTGCCGCAAGGCTTTTTTGAGGGCATTTCTGTATTGGCAGGGTGTGAATACCTTTTGCTCGATTTTAACCATGCAAATGGTTACACCGTGCCGGAACTAAACCTATTATACGAAAAAACAATGAACATTTCAACACGGAGGTAACTGCCTATGGCAAAAAACGAGAACAGTAATTTTTCTTATATGACTCGCCGCATTGGCGGCACCACCTATAAAGTTAAAGTAGTATTCAGTGATACAGAGAAGGAAACGATGGAGGATAAAATTTTACGGATGATTCGCAATGAAACGGTTACAACTGGCGGAACTTGTGGTATAATAGATTCACCACAAATGAGCCGACAGTCTGAAAGGAGCGCATCATGAGCGTAAAACAGACTGAAGGAAAAATCACAGCTTTATATGAAAGGCTGTCCCGTGATGATGACCAGACTGGTGATAGCAACAGTATTGTCAATCAGAAAAAATACCTTGAAAGCTATGCCCATCAGAAAGGTTATACGAACTGTCAGCACTATACCGATGACGGTTGGAGTGGAGGAAATTTTGAGCGTCCCGCTTGGAAACAGCTTATTGCAGACATCGAAGCGGGCAAAGTTGCTCATGTCATTGTAAAAGATATGAGCAGGGCGGGGCGTGATTATCTGCAAACAGGCTTTTACACGGAGGTATTCTTCCGTCAGCATCATGTTCACTTTGTGGCGATTGCCAACAGCGTGGACAGCGACGATCAGAACAGCAATGAGTTTGCCCCGTTCCTCAACATTATGAACGAGTGGTATCTTCGTGATTTGAGCCGCAAGCAGAAAACAGCGATCCGTGTGAAAGGCGAATCCGGCAAGCCTACCACCAACTGTGCCATTTATGGCTACAAGAAAATGCCGGGTGATAAGTACAGTTGGTATATCGATGAGGAAGCCGCTGCGGTTGTCCGCCGCATTTTCCGGCTGACCATCGAGGGAAACGGTCCTTATGACATCGCCCGTATCCTCTATGACGATAAGGTGGAAACTCCTGCGGTCTACGCCGCAAAGCAGGGGCGTGGCGTCTGGAAAAGTAAAGAGGAATTTCCCAACCCTTATAACTGGAGTGGTTATATCGTTGGGCAGATTCTCTCCAAGCCCGAATATATGGGGCATACGGTCAATTTCCGTTCTCACAAGCAGTCCTACAAGGACAAAAATCCGGTTATGAATCCGCAGGAGGACTGGCTAATTTTTGAGAACACCCACGAAGCGATTGTAGATAAGGAAATGTGGGAGCTTGCACAGAAACTGCGAAAGACACCGAGACGCCACGATACGCTTGGCGAAGCCAATCCGCTGACTGGACTTTTGTTCTGTGCTGACTGCGGAGCGAAAATGACCAATCACCGTTCCAAAGGCGGTACGAAGAGCAATCCCTATCCCTCTGATTTTTATGATTGCTCCGCCTACACATTGGCACATCAAAAGCGCACTCATGCTTGCAGCGGTCACTATATTCGGACAAAAGCGGTCAGAGAGCTTGTTTTGGAAACCATCCGAACAGCCAGCGCCTTTGCCATCGCCAATCAGGATGAGTTTATGAAAAAGGTGCGTTCTGCTTCTCAAATCAGACAGGCGGAAGTCGCAAAGGATACCAAACGCAAGTTGAACAAAGACCGTAGGCGTATTGCCGAGCTTGATACCATTATCAAAAAGCTCTACGAATCTTTTGCCATTGGGCGCATTACCGATGAGCGCTTTGATACTCTGCTTGCAGAATACGAAGCGGAGCAGAAAGCTCTTGTCACATCTGTATCGGATGCAGAATCGCATCTGTCCTCTTTTGAGGAAGATACTGACCGTGCGGAGCAGTTCCTTTCACTGGCAAAGAAGTACACCGACTTTTCCGAACTGACTACTCCAATGATCAATGAGTTTATTGAAAAAATCATTGTCCACGCCCCGGAAAAGATTGACGGGGATCGGGTGCAGGAGGTTGAGATTTATCTGAAATTTATCGGACGGTTTGAACTGCCCGAACCGGATCTGACACCGGAGGAGATCAAGCGGCAGGAACAGCTTCGCAGACACCGCATCAAGAGCCGGGAACGCTACCAAAAAATCAAGGCTGGTGAGCACGCAGTTGGTCAGCCATTTCAGCTAATCTGTAAATGCTGTGGTGAAGAATTTGAATCCAAGCGGTCAAATACTCTGTTTTGCAGTCCGAAGTGCCGTACTAAATTTTACCGTCAGGAAGCAGCGGAAAACCGAAAGCGGGAATGTGTCTGCGAGAACTGCGGAAAAACTTTTACCGCTACACGGAGAGATGTAAAATACTGTTGTGATGATTGCAGGACGGAAGCAAACCGCAGGATGCAGAAAGAACGCAATGTTGCGAAGCAAATAAAAAAGAACGAACCAGTATTGCTTGATGCCCCGCCTATTAAAGAAAACGGGCAAAAACAGAAAACAGCATAATAAATGACGCTGAAGGCGACTTGTGAGAATAAAATCTCATGAGCCGCCTTCTTTGCGTTTTCAGCCGGATACGGCAGAAAGGAATAAAACCTATGACAGAAAATGAAAAGAAGCTTTTACAGGCGAAGCACAGATTGGAAGAAGCCGAGATGCGTGACCGACAGAAAGAGCGAAAAGCACGGACACGGCGGCTGGTTCAGGAAGGTGCGATTTTAGAGAAAGCATTACCGCAGACAACACAGATGACTTTGGAACAGTTGGAGGATTTTTTATGCGAAGTATTCAAACCAATCCGATGATTTTTATGAGCGACCGGCTATCGGTCGCTTTTTCTTTTTCCCGAAGGGCGCACTTACTCACCACCTGCAAAGCAGGCGGTGGTATCCCTCCCGTTGGTCGGGCTCGTGCGCTCTTCACGAACTGTCTTTCAGACAGTTCTCCAGAGGGGGCAGGCAATGTCGCAAGCGAACATTCCCTGTGCAGTCGGCTCTATATTTGCTCTATCAGCAAAACGATGAGGTGGCATATTGCCACCCCATCTCGCCGCCTGCCTGCGAAAACCTGCCACTGGCAGCTTTTACGCAGTTATGGGTATCGCATTCTCGGCGACACCCATTTTCTCTTTTCAAAAGAGAAACAGAAAGAAAGGACGGTGAAGCCAAATGGCAATCTATCATCTGGAAGCAAAAATAGTCAGCCGTGGTGCAGGGCGAAGTGCAGTCGCTGCGGCAGCGTATTTAAGTTGTTCTAAAATACTGAATGACTATGACGGGATTCAGCACGATTACACCCGTAAAAAAGGTCTTGCCTGGCAGGAGGTGTTCCTACCAGAGTTTGCCCCATCAGAATGGAAAGAACGGAGCGTGCTTTGGAACGCCGTGGAAGAAAATGAAAAGACAAAAGACAGCCGCCTTGCCCGTGAATTTGTGGTCGCTTTGCCGATTGAGCTGAACGAAACACAGTGGGAAAAGCTGCTGTCTGATTTTATTTCTGGAACCTTTGTAGATGATGGTATGTGTGCGGATGTGGCAATTCATGATCCATATCCTCCCGGTCACAATCCCCATGCTCATATCATGCTGACAGTGCGCCCGTTAGATGAAAAAGGAAACTGGAAATATAAGACACAGAAGGAATATCTCTGTGTGAAAAATGGAGAGGAACAAGGATTTACTGCGGATGAGTTTAAGACGGCACAGACAGAGGGATGGGAAAAGCAATACCAGTATAAGGTAGGAAAGAAAAAGGTTTATATGACTGCTTCTGCTGCTGAAGAAAAAGGCTATGAACGGGTATCGAAATATCCCAAAAGCACGAAATACGGCAGACAAAATCCTATTGCTGAGCGTTGGAACAGCGAAGAACAACTTGTTTTATGGAGAGCAGCGTGGGCGGATGTAACGAACCGCCATTTGGAGCGTGCTGGACACAAAGAACGCATTGACCACCGCAGCCATGCAGATCGAGGCTTGAGCGAACAGCCCACCATTCACGAGGGTGTGGTTGCAAGAGCATTGGAGAAAAAGGGAATTGTTTCTGACCGCTGTGAGTTAAATCGTCAGATTAAGGCAGACAATGCGTTGCTCCGTGAGCTGAAAGCAACGGTCAAGAAGTTGATTCAGGTAGTTAAAGCATCTGTTCCTGCTCTTGCAGAAGCAATGGAGTCCTTACGGGCGAACATGGTTATTTTTTGCTATCAGATTCGCTATGCCGGTTTTGGAAAGCACAAATTATCGGAAAGCCTGAATGTGCTGAAGCCCGACTTAGAGCGATATTCCGTACTGGTACAGCAGATTAAAAATACGACCAAAGAACGGAAAACGCTGCTTACAGAAAAGAAAGCGACACCATTTTATCAGTTTGTTGCTCATAATGATTTGGCAAAACAGATTGCCGAACTGACGGAAGATTTAGAAGAACTGAGATCCGAAAAGACGATGCTCCTCAGTTCATTTGATTGTAGTGAGGATACTGGAATTGCTGAGGTTAAAAAGAGTGTTTCGGCTATGGAGGAAAATTTGAAACGGCTGACAAAGCAGGAAGAAAAATATGCTGCTGAGTTGGAGGAGGCCTTAAAGCAGTTCTCAGAATTAAAGGAGCAGGCAAAAAATGTGGATTCGGCAGAACTCTCAGAACAGCGGATCGTCTTACAGGGAGAGAAGATTCAATCTGCCACTTCCAAGATCAAAGCGGCATATGGAGAAAAATTTGATCCGCTTATCCTGTTTGACAGCAAGCGTGATGTTTCTGAATTATTGGGGGAAAAAACAGAAGCACGCTCTATTCAAGAACACCTGAAGCAAAAACAGCAGCCAGAAAAGCAGCAGAAAAAAGCCAAATACAAAGAGCAGGAGCGGTAAAACACTGCTTCAATAATAAGAGAAAACCTTTGTACAATTCTTTTTATGCTTTATTTTGGCAGGAAGTTGCATTATAATATACGCAAATGGAAAATACCAAAACAAGGAGGAACAGGATATGGGAATTCTAATCTCAGTAATTACCATTACTCTGCTGGTGCTCTGCTATGTCAGGATGTATAACCGTCTGAAGCGGCTATTCGTCAAGGTGCAGGAAGGGAGTGCAGGCATAGATGTTGCTTTGGAAAAACGCTACGATATGCTGTCAGAAGAAATTGAGGCAGTAAAAAAGTATCTGACGCATGAGTATCAGATCTACACCGAAGTCACATCTACCCGCGCGGGGAAAGAACTGAACGAAAGCATATTTCAGGAAAAGAAACAACTGTCTGAGGAAGCGGTCAAAGCGATCAGCGAGACGATTGCCGAACAGCAAAAGCAGATGGAAACAATCTGGCGGCAGTTGGAACAGCAGCGAGGGCAGGATCATTCTTTTGGAGCGGAAACGCCGGGGATGGGGGACGACGGGCTGATCGGACATCAGGTAAGTCTGGATCGGAAACTCGGCTTGCTTACTTCCGTCCAGCAGGGACTCACCGGGGTCAACTCTGCCATCAATGCACTGGCTGAGCAATACCCAACCCTTTATTCCTATGCGTCCATGCAGCATTTCCAGCAGGATATTTTTGATGCAGAGGAACACTTACAAGCGGCGAGACGGTTGTACAACTCTAACGCATCTTTGTATAACCAGAGAATTAACACATTTCCCTACCTGCTTTTAGCAAAACTTCATGGCATGAAAGAAGCGAAGTTCTACACTGTGGAAGAAAAGAAAAAAGACTTTAAGCTGCAGTTTTAAGAAGAAAGGGGAAAAGATGTATGAAAATGGTGGAACAGAATATCAGCGGTGTCAAGCTGGAACGGTTGCGGCAGAACGCTGTTAAAAAACATAAAATCCTGCGGAAACTGTTTCCGGTATGCTTGATTTTGTTTATAGGATTGACATTGGTAAAAAACCGATTTTTGTTTGCCTCCATCAGCGAATATGGATGGGGAGATCCGGCAACTCAGGGAGCCTTTTGGATGCTGGTAGGAAACCTGATGCTCAGCGTGATTTTTGCGGGTGTCATTTTTGGTTTTTACTATATGCTGGTCTATAAAAAAGCTTATGACCTCTTTTGTATCAATTTCAAAAACAAATATGTGTTGGACACTCTCCGACAACTGCCGGATTTTTCCGAATTGCGCTACAATGCCGGAGGCGGTCTTTCTTATGAGGAAATGAACCGTTTAAAGTTAATCCCCGGAGGTCAGTCGGTCTTTTATCAATCGTCGGATGAACTGTCCGGCAAGCTGGATGGAGTTCCCTTCCGGGCTGTCAATGTCTGCACTGGCGAAAAAGCTTCCGCAAGAAGCTCTACCCCCAAAATTCTGTTTGAGGGACAGGTCATTGTTTTTTCCTGTTTTGATAATCGGAAGATCAGTGAGGGCTTTGTCCAGGTGTTTTCCAAAAAAGCTCTGTCTAAACTCAGGGAAACCAGAGTCCCGCTGCCAATTCAGACAGAAAACAGTGTATTCAACGAAAATTTTGCAGTGTTTGCAGAGAACGAGCAGAATGCTTTTTACATCCTGACACCCCAGGTGATGGAGCAGATTACAGCTTTTCAGGAAGCTATGGAAGGAAATGTTTATCTTTCCTTTTCTGAAAAATCCCTGTATGTAACTTGCAGCCAGCTTCGCAATCCTTTTCATATTTACATCGACATCCCTGTTGAAGAACAGCGTCAAAAGATTGCTGGCGATACGGCGATTCTCCGCAGTGCAAAGGAAATTCTCATCAGAGCCGGACAAAGCAGTCCGAAATAAGAAGGCAGTCCCTGAAAGGAGGAGGATATCATATGGGATGCATGATTGTGTTCGTTATCCTGCTTGTTATTGGAATAGGCATCCTCTGTTTTCTGACAGGGGATATGACGGCTTTTATCGCCCTGGCCGCTACTTTAGTCATAGGGCTTGGTCTTGCCGGTATTCTGTATCATATCTATAAATCGAAGCAAAGACGGATGGAGAAGTATAATCCCCTATCCCCTACATTGCGCTGGATGAATGCCGCAGGGTCGATCCTGATTGCAGCAAGTCAACATACAAATTTTCATCTACTGGCTGGCTGGCGGTACAATAACGAATTTGACCGGGAAAGTATTAAAACAATGCTGTGGGATTATTGGGGCATTCAAGGACATGAGACAGCTATAAAGGAAATGCGCAGCCTGATCGACGAGGGAATGCGTGCCAGCTATCGGAGGAAAATGGAACTCTTGTCGCATAAATATAAGGATGCTACAGAAGTCCAGCTCATTGAGGAGGCCCGCAAAACTAATCCAAAAGCCGATGAAGATAGCTACCTGCCGAAAATGCTGACAGCATGGCGGCGTTATGGGGAAAATGCCCTGTTAGGCTGGGATATGGGACGCTGCGCATATATCACGCAATGTTGCTATCTGGCAGGCTACATCAATATGAAGGAAATGTTGGATTTGTGTGTAGATGCTGGGACAAAGGCGCAGGCTTTTTTTCAGAACTGGGAAGAAATGATGGAGAGCTATCTTCTGGGCGGACAATTTTGGAAGCATGAGGATCAAAGCAATCCAAACTCCATGACGGCAGAACGCTGGAAGTTATATGAACAGCTCTGGCAAGGAAGAAAACCCTTCCAGAGCTCTCCATACCTCGCTGTCCCGTTCGACCAGCCCCTCTCCAAAGAGGTTATTACCAATGAATACGGTATTCTGCCGGAATACCAAAAATATTATAATCATGGATAGTTCGTATTCATTTTGGGGTATGGGAAAGGCGCGGCCTGTCTGCCGCGCCTTGGTGGGTGGTGTTCGGTTTTCCGTTTCTGGCTGGACAAAGTGTCCAGAGGTGGGGGCGTGTAGTGCTATTTGCTGCTTTCTTCTTTCCAGTCACTTAAAATCAGTTCAAAACTGTCTGGATAAATATAAACGTTCTCAAAATATTCATAAAAATCTTGATGCGCACCAATATTATAATTGAGATAATCGTCCTCATTGACTACTTCATAGTTTTCTTCTGATAGATAATAGACACCTACATCTACAGAATAGCCCATCGCCTGTATCTTTGATGTTAATTGCTGCATATCTGTGTCTTTTCCTACTGTATCATCTTTCGTATAAATCCAAAGAGAAACGACCGGGTTTCGTCCCATACCAAAAGTTGTGAGTAATTCTTCAGCCGTAGTGTTTTTATCAAAGTCAGGAGATGGGGTGTAAGGTGCAATAAATACTTTGCAATCATCGTAAATTTCCTGCACAGTAGGCGCTAAAATAGCTCGCAAATCTTCTCGTCTTAAATAGACAATATAGTTGTCTGTATATGTCTGCGCTTCCTCCGACCATCTCAAACGTACATATAGCCCCGGAAATCGTGTGGATTGAATACTTCCGTACTCTGTCGCAACAAATTCATCGCCATACTTCTCGATGAGGTATTCCAGCTTTGGGTCTGTACGGGAATGGTACATATAATCTGCGATCTGCTCATGGAGCGGACGGGGCGGGTGCAGCTTGACCCGAACGATCCCCGCCGCCACAAGAATAACCGCCGCCGCGCACAAAAATATCACGAGCCGCCTTTTTCCTTTGTGGGTCATCGTCTCTCCCTCCTTAAAGCCTGTGCTTGGTTTATGGTAATTGCTCTTTAGTCCCTGCTGGCTTTCTTACTCCAATAGCACATAACATTGTGACTTTTTTTGATACTCTCATCCAATCGTTCAGAATAATCAACACACATCTCTGTCCCCATCGCAAAAAATTTAATTTCTGCCACTATACACAGCCCCAATATATTCTGTTTGGTCAACTGGCAAAAAGAATTGCAAAATTCATTTGATATATTGGCATCTAATTCCGGGAAATAAGATGTGTCGAACCATAATTCAGTAGAAAATACTCCATTTTCAAAGTATTGCCTTGCTCCAATGATATAAGAGCCTGCTTTTCCATCGAAAGAAACGACTTTGCCATTTAATACGCACCGTTCAATTTGTTCATCATCTTGCGTGTAAAGCACATCTTCTTTTGTTGGCAGCCAGCCATTCCAAACAATACATTTTTCTGAAAATTGTATCTTGCCGACAATAGGAAATATCGTTTCGCACATTTTAATGCTGGGATATTTTTTGCTTGCAATGTAAACTTCAAATTTCGCAGCCATTTTCCTCAAATTCCTCCCATCATTTAAGAATTTCATTATTGCAGATCTGGCATCCAAATGTTGTCAGCAGTGTATCATGTCTGGAGCATCGTGGAAAATTTGGGGGATCACTTATCTGGTTACTCAAACAAATTACATTGTCCATATTTCGGTTGCTCCATATCACGTTTCTGTCCCATTTGAGGTGAGAGTGGTGTTAAACTTCCAATTTTATTTTATCATTATTGCTGGGAAATGGGAAGTATCTTCCTGTTTACCGCTCCATATCCCTGTCCCGGTGCTGTGTCTGCTCCTGCTGGCGGCGTGCGCTGTCCACAACAGATTTCACCCGGTACAGCTTCATCAAATTGTCTTGGATAGGTTTGTGCTTTGCGTAGTCCCTCTGGTACTGGTATTGGCTCCGTTGCTGTCATTAGCGGTGTAAGAAGGGAAAACTTACAGAGAAAGCCTTGTTTGTTATATGTTCCATGAATCTATTATATTTCGCAGAAATTATCCTTGACAAATCTCGTCTCAAAAGGCGATTTTAAGTAAATACGCAAAGGGAAACGGCTTCAAAAATCTCTTGTTTTTTGTTGATGACGGGTATTCTGGTACGAACTTCAACCGTCCAAGTTGGAGCGAACTTATTGAGAAGATAGAGAACGGCGAAGTATCGACGCTGATAGTCAAGGATATGTCCCGTCTGGGGCGCGATTATCTGAAAGTCGGCTTTTATACAGAAGTCCTATTTGTGGAGAAAGGCGTGCGGTTTATTGCTATCAACAACGGCATAGACAGCGCAAATAAACAGGATAGCGATTTCACCCCGTTTCTCAATATCATCAACGAGTGGTACGCGAAAGATACGAGTAAGAAAATCCGCGCGGTGATGAAGTCCAAAGGCGAAGCAGGCGAACACCTCTGCACAAACCCGCCTTACGGTTATATGAAAGACCCTGACAACAAAAAGCGTTGGATTGTGGACGAAGAAGCCGCCGAGGTAGTCAAACGGATTTTTGCGCTCTGCTTAGATGGTTATGGTCCATCACAGATTGCCCGTATTCTGAAAGAGGAAGAGGTCATAACGCCGACAATCCATTTTCAACAGACAGGCAGAGCGGCAAGGAACGCGCCGCCGGACAATCCCTACAACTGGACAGGCGATACCATAGCAGATATTTTGGAGCGACCGGAATATCAAGGGCATACGGTAAACTTCAAAACCTATAAGCAATCCTACAAGAGCAAAAAGACCTGTTACAACCCAGAGGAAAAATGGCTTGTGTTTGAGAACACCCACGAAGCAATCATAGACGCTGACACATGGGCGCGGGTACAGGAATTGCGGAAGAACAAACGCCGCCCAACGAGAACAGGCAAGACGAATATGTTCTCCGGCATTGCCCGCTGTGCTGACTGTGGGGAGAAGCTGTATTACTGCACAAGCAAGAATTTTGAAGCAAGGCAAGACCATTTCGTATGTTCCACTTCCAGACTGAAAGGCAAAGAGGTCTGCCCGACGCACTTTATTCGCGCTGTGGTACTGGAACAGGGTGTACTTGCACATCTGCGGCTTGTGATTTCTTGTGTAACCAACCATGAGGAACAGTTTAGGAAAGCTATGGGAGCGAAGCAGAAAGCCGAAGCAAGCAAAGAACTTGCGGCAAAGCGGCGGCAAGCAACACAAGCGGAACGGCGTATTGAAGAACTTGACCGACTTTTCAAACGTATTTACGAGGATAACGCCAACGGAAAACTATCTGACAGCAGATTTCAAATGCTCTCTGATGATTACGAACAGGAGCAGGAAGAACTGCGGGAAAAGCTGTTGCAACTGAATGAAGAAATTATACAGCAAGAAGAACAGGCAGAAAACATTGACAGGTTTATCGGCAAGGTACAAAAGTATCTTGATTTGGACGAGCTGACACCTACCGTCTTAAACGATATGGTAAAGGCGGTATATGTTCACGCGCCGGATAAATCAAAAGGGTACAGGGAACAGCAGATTGATATTTCCTATGACCTCGTGGGAATGCTTCCCGCCGCCATGCTGAATGACCTGCAAAATGGAGAAACGGCATAGCCGAAGCTACGCCGTTTCCCGAAAACATTCTTATGCTGTTTTATAAGTGCTACCCAAAGGGGAGTGACCTTTGGCTCTTTTTTTGAAACATTATGTGCTTAGGGGGCCGGATGCGGACAGAGTGCCAGCTTTCTGCAGGTGAGCTGAGTCTTGCTGGGCATGGAACAGATGTTTGACATCGGCTCTGGCCTGTGCTATGCTTGACAGGGAAATACGTGAGCGTCTGGGGCGCCGGAAAGGAGTCTTTGAGGTGGACCGTGTGATCTTTCACTGTGATTGTAACGGCTTTTACGCTTCGGTGGAATTGCTCGAACACCCGGAACTCCAGGATAAGCCGGTGGCGGTGTGCGGGGATCCTAAGAGTCGCCACGGCATTATCCTGGCAAAAAACGAGCGGGCCAAGGGATTTGGGATCAAGACGGCGGAAACCATCTGGCAGGCCCGGAAGAAATGCCCGGACCTGGTGCTGCTGCCCGCCCACCATGACAAATATCGGGCTATGTCCAAGCGAGTCAACACCCTGTATGAACGGTTTACTGATCTGGTGGAGCCCTTTGGTATTGATGAGAGCTGGCTGGACGTGACAGGCACTCTCCATCTGTTCGGCGGGGACAGTGTAGCCCTGGCCGACCGCATCCGGGGCGAGGTGCGCAGAGAGCTGGGCCTGACCATCTCCGTGGGCGTGTCCTTCAATAAGATTTTCGCCAAGCTGGGCAGCGACTATAAGAAGCCCGACGCCACCACCCTAATTACCCCGGAGAATTTTCAGGACATCGTCTGGCCACTGCCTGTCACCGACCTGCTGTATGTGGGGCGGGCGGCGGCCAGGACGCTGGAGCGGTATGGGGTGCATACGATTGGCCAGTTGGCTGCCTTTGACCGCCAGGCCCTGACCACCCTCTTGGGCAAGCAGGGGGGGCAGCTGTGGAATTATGCCAACGGACTGGAGAACAGCCCGGTGTCTCCGGCTGGGCAGTATACGCCCCCCAAGTCGGTGGGCAACGGGGAGACCTTTCCCCGCAACCTTATCACTCAGGAGGAGGTGCGCCGGGGAGTGGCACTGCTGGCGGATCAGGTGGCTGTTCGGCTGCGGCGGCACCGGATGAAGGCCACAACCCTGCAGGTGACCATTCGGGACCCCAATTTCAAGGATATCTGCCGCCAGAGACCCCTGCCCGCCCCCACCTGCACAGCTCGGGAGCTGATGCGGGCGGCACTGGAGATCATAGGATGCGGTGGAGAGGCAGATGCACCCATCCGGGCCATCACCCTCACTGCCCAGAACCTCATCCCCGAGGATGAGGCCACGGAGCAGCTGGGGCTCTTTGCCCCGGAGGAGCCACACCGCCGGGATAAAGCAGAAAAGCTGGAGCGGGTGGTGGACCGCCTGCGGGAGAGATATGGCCATGATGCGGTGACCCCAGCGGTACTGGTTCCAGCGCCAGGGACGGAAGAGAACGATGTGCCCTTTTGAGAAAAAGAAGACGCCCACCCCTCGGGGTGGGCGTCTGAAAACTTCAGGAGATATTTGCTTATTCCTCCGCCATGGCCTTGGCCGCGGCGATGGCTTTCTCTTGAGCGGCAGGAGGGCAGTCCTCGTAGCGGACAAAGTGGAAGGTAAAGGAACCACGGGACTGGGTCATGGCCCGCAGGTCGATGGAATAAGAGGTCATCTCGGCCATAGGCACCTCGGCAGTGATGACCTGGGTGCCGTCGCTCTGAGGGTCCATCCCCATGACACGGCCCCGGCGCTTATTGAGGTCGCCAATGACGTCGCCCATGTAGTTGTCGGGCACAGTGACCTTCAGCTCGCCCACCGGCTCCAGCAGGACCGGGTTGGC
>ERZ836441.194-NODE-194-length-73815-cov-22.549593_pt1 | contig 73815 bp, 68 predicted proteins | sample MGYA00519686_ERZ836441 | MGnify/ENA primary metagenome ERZ836441 (study PRJEB31850, sample SAMEA3708800) | human gut metagenome | biome: human gut; feature: human-associated habitat; material: faeces | place: China | collected 2014 ...
CAAATTTATCAAATTAATCTTAACGCACAATCAAAATTGAAAAACCCTAATTTATTTAACTAAATTTAAAAAAAGAAAAAGGAGTACAATGTACTCCTTTGAATAAATATTCTATTAAAGAATTAAAGTTCTTTACTTTCAGGGATAATTTCCAGCCAATAACCGTCAGGGTCATTGATAAAGTAAATACCCATATCAGGGTTTTCAAAGCAGATGCAACCCATTTCTTCGTGAAGGGCGTGAGCCTTATCAAAGTCCTGTACTTTAAATGCTAGGTGGAATTCACCTTCACCAAGGTCATACTTTTCAGGGTGGTCATCAAGGCAAGTTAGTTCAAGTACAAAGTCAGTTGTGTCATTGCCAACATAAACAATAGTAAAACCATCACCGTCAATTCTGCTTTTTTCTGTTAAGCCTAAAGCCTTTTCGTAAAAGTCAAGGGATGTGTCTAGGTCAGCTACATTAAAATTCTGATGAACCATTCTAAAATTTAAATCCATAATTATACCTCCATTATAGTTGTAAAAATTAAAAATTCTTGAGAAGAGTATAACACAAAAATAAAAAATTGTAAAACAAAAACCCCACCGAAAAATCGGTGGGGAAGTAATACACTAAAATATTAAATTATAGTTCAGCGAAATACTTAATTGTTCTTACCATCTGTGATGTGTAAGAGTTTTCGTTATCATACCAAGAAACAGTCTGAACCTGAGTTGTGTCTGTATCTTCCATGTATGTGCACATTGTCTGTGTTGAATCGAATAGTGAACCGTATGTCATACCAACGATATCAGAAGAAACGATTAGGTCTGTGTTGTAACCGAATGATTCAGAAGCAGCAGCCTTCATAGCAGCATTAACTTCGTCAACTGTTACTTTACCCTTAACAACTGATGTTAGGATTGTTGTTGAACCTGTTGGTACAGGAACTCTCTGTGCAGAACCGATTAGCTTACCGTTTAGTTCTGGAATAACTAGGCCGATAGCCTTAGCAGCACCTGTTGAGTTAGGAACGATGTTTACAGCACCAGCTCTAGCTCTTCTTAGGTCACCCTTTCTGTGAGGACCGTCAAGGATCATCTGATCACCTGTGTAAGCGTGGATTGTGCTCATGATACCACTCTGGATTGGAGCTAGGTCGTTAAGAGCCTTAGCCATAGGAGCTAGACAGTTTGTTGTACAAGAAGCAGCAGAAATAATCTTGTCTTCCTTTGTTAGTACATTTTCGTTTACTGAGTAAACAACTGTTGGTAGATCGTTACCTGCAGGAGCAGAGATAACAACCTTCTTAGCACCAGCATCAATGTGAGCCTGTGCCTTAGCCTTTGATGTATAGAAACCTGTGCATTCTAGAACAACGTCAACACCGATTTCACCCCAAGGTAGTTCAGCAGCGTTTGGCTTAGCGTAGATTGTGATTTCCTTACCGTCAACAACGATTGAAGATTCCTTAGCTTCAACCTTGTCAGCAAGAGCATACTTACCCTGTGCAGAATCATACTTTAGTAGGTGTGCAAGCATAGCTGGATCTGTTAGATCGTTGATTGCTACTACTTCATAACCTTCAGCACCAAACATCTGTCTGAATGCTAGACGACCGATACGGCCGAAACCATTAATTGCAACTTTAATTGCCATTTTTTATTCCTCCTAAATTTTAAGGTACTTATATTTTATTACAAGTTCGTAAATTTTTCAATACTTTGTGAGAAATTTAACACGACTTTTATGAAAATTTTATGATATGAAATATTTTTACCAAAAATAAAGTCGTATTTCTGTACAGTTTTTCACATATAAGACAAATTATAATTCTATTAAAGAAATATTATAAATATTTTATCTTGACAAACCTCCCTCTATCTATTAATATATTAGTAAGCGTGAATTTATTTTTACGCATTTTAAGTGATTTATTTCGCTTAATTCCTTTTAATTGACTCTTATTGAGCCGTTATATATAGATAATCATTTAGTATTATATTTATTTTTTGCTTTTTTATGCACAACATTCTGGTAATACTACCCTTATGGGTTTTATGATTAATTTATTGGGCTATTGCCTTTTTTATATTTCGTAAAAATTGAATATCTGTCTAACGGCACCGGTCGATTGTTTTGATGAATTTGAATTATTAAAAAACAAAACAAGGAGGTGTCATTTCCTATGCCAATGTGGTTAGCTATTGTGCTGATTATTGTTGCTATTGCTGCAAGTCTTGCTGTCGGTGTTTATCTTGGTATCCAGCGTAGAAAGCAAGTTGCAGAAAAGGCTATTGGTTCTGCCGAAACAGAAGCAAATCGTATTGTTTCTGAAGCAATTAAGTCAGCTGAGGCTAAGAAGAAGGAATTTTTACTGGAAGGTAAAGATGAACTTCATCGTCTAAGAAATGAGAACGAAAAGGAAATTTCTGATCGCAGAAAAGAAGTTCAGCGTCAGGAACGAAGAATTCAGCAAAAAGAGGAAACTCTTGACAGAAAAATGGACAACCTTGAGAAGAAGGAAAACAACTACCAGAGAAAGCAAAAGGAAGTTGAACAAAAGCTTCAAGAAGTTGAACAGGTTAAGAAAAGTCAGTTTGAAATGCTTGAGAGAATTTCAGGTTATACTGCTGACCAAGCTAAGGATTACTTACTACAACAGCTTGATACAGAACTTGACCACGAAAAGTCTGTAAAAATCCTTGAATATGAGGAAAAGCTAAAGGAAGAATCCGACAAGAGAGCAAGAAACATTATCAGTCTTGCTATTCAGCGTTTAGCTGCTGATCAGGTATCGGATGCTACTGTTTCTGTTGTATCTCTTCCAAATGATGATATGAAAGGTCGTATTATCGGTAGAGAAGGTAGAAACATTCGTACTATTGAAACACTTACAGGTGTTGACCTTATTATTGATGATACTCCGGAAGCAATTACAATTTCTTCTTTCGAACCTGTTAGAAGAGAAATTGCCAGAGTTGCTTTGGAAAAACTTATTTCAGATGGTAGAATCCATCCTGCAAGAATTGAAGAAACTGTTGAAAAAGCCAGAAGAGAAGTTGAAGCTACTATTAAAGCTGAAGGTGAGAGAACAGTTGTTGAACTTGGTGTTAACAACATCCACCCTGAACTTGTTAAACTTCTTGGTAGATTAAAGTACAGAACCTCTTATGGTCAGAATGTGCTAAGACACTCTATTGAAGTTGCTTATATTTCCGGTATGATTGCTTCTGAACTAGGTCTTAACCCAACAGTTGCTAAGAGAGCCGGTTTACTTCACGATATTGGTAAGGCACTTGACCACGAGATGGAAGGTTCTCACATTCAGCTTGGTGTTGAAGTTGCCAGAAAATATAAAGAAAGTGATGCAGTTATTCATGCTATTCATGCTCACCATGGTGATGTTGAAGCAAAGACAGTTGTAGCTTGTATTGTTCAGGCTGCTGATGCTATTTCTGCTGCAAGACCCGGAGCAAGAAGAGAAAATATCGAAAATTACATCAAGAGACTACAACAGCTTGAAGAAGTTGGTAAGAGCTTCCCAGGTGTTGACAGTTGCTTTGCTATTCAAGCAGGTAGAGAAATTCGTGTTATGGTTAAGCCTGAACAGATTAATGATGACAAGATGGCTCCACTAGCTAGAGAAATCAGTAAGAAGATTGAACAGGAACTTGAATATCCTGGTCAAATCAAAGTTAATATTATTCGTGAATCAAGAGTTTCTGATTACGCAAAATAATTAATATTAAACAAATTATAGCCTCCCTTTATGGGAGGCTTTTTGTGTATATAATTTTCTGCATAATTCTATAATAGAAAAATAAATAATCGGTAATGTTGTTTAGAACATAAAAGGAAAAACAAAAAAATAAGAGGACTAAAAGTCCCCTTATCCCAAGTAATATATAATTTTATTTCTCAAATTAAAAACTCTATATTATTGTATCTACCTTTCCTTTACTGCGAATGTTCCGATTAACTGTAATATAAAAAGATTTATAATACATCCGAATCCCATTCCGGTATGTACTTTTCACTTGCTGATGAAAGTTCCTGACAGTAACCGTTAAGACCACTACTTTCAAAAGCCAACAAAACCTTTTCATATTCTCTTTTTGTAATTTTACGGTTTAACTTTTTATGATATTTTGCATCCCCATAGGGAATGTATTGTCCCATTAATGAAAATAATATTTTATCTCCATATTTTTCTGCAAGATAATTTATTACTTCAATGGAATTTTTCGTATGACTTGGCAATACTAAATTACGAACCATTGTACCTTTTTCCATAATACCGTCTTGGTTTATGACAGGTTCACCGGTTTGTCTTACCATTTCTTCAATAGCTTTTGATGTAACATCAAAGTAGTTCCTTACATTGCTATACTCTAAACCTAAGTCATTGTTGCTATATTTAAAATCAGGTAGATAAATATCAATATAGCCTTCAAGTTTCTTAAGTGTTTCAATAGAGTCAAAACCACTTGTATTATAGACAACCGGTACTTTTGGACTTATTATATCAAGCAACTGTATAATCCCATTTGTATAGTGGCTTGGTGTAATAAAACTTAAACTTTCAGCACCTTTGTCTAACAGCAAGGTAACTTCCTTAGCCAGTTCATCAATGGTAACTTTTCTTCCTAAATTAGAATGAGAAATTTCACGATTTTGACAGTATATGCAGTCAAGAGTACATCCGGTGAAAAACACTGCTACAGTACCTTTCTTGCCACTGATAACCGGTTCTTCCCAATAGTGATGGGCTACACGGCTAACATAAAGAGATTTTGGCATTTTGCAGTAGCCTCTGCCTATACTATCGTTTCTTTCTGCGTTACATTTTCTCGGACATAAATTGCAAATCATATTGTATCACCAAGTAGATTATACCACGATTTTAGAAATCAGTAAAATCTAAAAGGTAATTTTCTAAAATATCATATATATGGACCTCTTCCGGTAGGTGAATGTTGAAAGCATTGATGATATACTCAATCTGATCCCATTCAGTTGTTATATCCTCAATTGCAAGGTTACTTTCGAAACAATTGCACCGAATACCGTATGACTCAAAATCTCCTTCCTCGTTAGATTGTTTTTTAGAAATAAGTGTAAAATTATTCATTTTTCTCCCCTTTGAACAAAGAACAATTCACAGGTAAACCTATTATAGCACAACAATTGTCAAATGTCAATATAAGTAAACGGTTTACAATCACTAAAGTTTAAATTTAAATAATTTCAAAAGAATTTTACATAATAGAATTATTATGATATAATCCTACTGAAAGAGGGTATTGTATGAAAAAGTTTATTCCATTTTTAATTTTAACTTTAACAGTTGTACTTACTTTTTGTGGTTGCCAAAATCCATTAAATTATTTTTCAGAAGAACCAACATCAACAACTGCTCCTACAACCGAGGAAACAACATTTCAGGGTAATTCAGAGGTGGTTACACTTGCAAAGTCATCAACTGAACCATCTTCTTCAAAAGAATATAATTATCATTCAGATTTACTAGGTGCAACATTTGTTTTGCCTGAGACTTGGGAAAATAAATATGCCGTAACTGAAGAGTCAAATAATTATGGTGGTTCATCAGTTACTTTTTACGAAAAGGACAACCATAGTCTTGACCAAAGTTTAGGTGAAATTTTTACCTACAATTTATTTCCAACTGATGAATATAAGACCGGTGCTAATTTTACTGAATATGGCACAGTAACAATTGGGAATACTACTTATTACTTAGTGTGTACAACACCGACAGGAAAGAAATATAGCACTAAAAACAAGAATATGAAAAAAGCCTATGATGCGCTTAATAAAGAAAGTGATATTCAGTTAATTTGTAATAGTGTTGTGTTTGATGGTGGTTATCCTATTGATAAGAATGGTGCATCAACTACAATGGCATCAAGTTCAACAGATACCACAGACCCATCAGCAACTTCCACTAAAAAAGCAAATAGAAGTAGTGATAGTTCCGGTTTGGTGTTCCCTGATATTTCAAGCAGAAGGCTAACTTCAGCAGACCTAAAGGGAAAATCATCTGATGATATTCAAACTGCTATTAATGATATTTGTGCTTTACATGGATATAACTTTACTACTGACTCAATTAAGAAACATTATCAGCAGTTTAGTTGGTATAAGCCATCAAGCAACTATTCAGAATCTACATTTAATGATATTGAAAAGTATAATTATTCATTACTACAAAAAGCAAGATAATAATTAAAAGAAATATTATGGGTATTTTAAATCAAGCAAGAGCCTCTGTTATACAGAGAGGTTATGAATATTATAAGGATAAAAAGGTAATTAATTTTCGTAAAGAATCCGACACTGTTTTTTATGGTAGTGTTAAAGGCACTACTGCATATGATGTTAAGATAGATATTAATCATACTGTAAAGAATACATATTGTAACTGTCCATTTGCTAAAGATAATCGAAAAATTTGTAAACATATGGTTGCGTTATATTTTACTGCCTTTTCTAATGAAGCTGAACAATATATTGAAAATATTGCAGAACAAGAAAGAATTGAAGAAGAAAGATTTAACGAAATGTATGGTTATCTATATGATGAAGATTTTGAGTACTATGAAGATGATGAAGAAATAAATGATTATGTTATGTATGAGGTTGTTTCTAACTATGTTAATAATCTTACTGTACCGGAACTTCGTTTTAGATTAATAGAGGCGTTAATAAAACTTTACGGTAAGGACTTTCCTTAATATATTTTCATCAATATAAAATATTAATAATATAATTAAACCACCCAATGCTACAGTTTCTTAATTGATGTAGTGTTGGGTAGTTTTGCTTTGGTATTTTTTGATTTTTAGTAAATGTGAATTTTTAATTTTGATTGTGCTAATCTATAATTTACTTCAACAAATTAGGTTTTTATTACTGACAATTTTATTTAATACCTATTAATTCAAAATCACCACAATATAATTTAGATATAGGGCGAAAAGCAGCCACACCAAATAAGGGATTTGGAGATAACTTGCAGTTTTATTACATTTATAAAAAAGCAAAATCATTCCCACCACCATAAGGATAAGAATTGTCAGCCAACCAAATGACAGTACAAACTGTTCCCCTAAAAAGAAAAACATTGACCACAAAAAGTTAAATACTAACTGCACACCATAAATCAGCAGTCCATACTTTTTATATTTACAATCTGACTCATAAACAAGTGTTGCAGAAATACCCATTAAGGAAAACAGTATTACCCACACAACAGGAAACACCCAATCAGGTGGTGTTAGTGCTGACTGATTAAAATTACTTGAAAAATTTTTGGATGCATTCTTAGTTAAGAACCCAGAAATCTGCCCTATGCCAATACTTATAATAAGGCTGATGATGTAATTTTTTATTTTTATCATTTTATTTCCCCCACCTATAAAGTGTATATCATTATTATGTGTAAATTTTCAAATTTATTACTACAAAATTTTTATGATAGTATTTCATTTTCCAAAAACTTTTGGTACAATTAGAGTTAGTAGGATGTGAAATAATGAATAAAATTTTGAAATTCGATAAGCTAAAATTATTCTTTTACTTTTTAGCAAGTGTTTTTACTGCTAACTGTTACTTTCTGATTAAAAGTGGACAGTTTTCATTTATTATGGTAGCTATTGTTACCTTTTTATATTCAAACATTATGCCTTTAATAGGTAGCACAGTACATACTAAAAGGTTAAAGCTATGTGACCATGGCAGGATATGCTTAACAACATTTGCTTATTCTTGTTTAGTGTCCGTAATTTATCATATTGTATTTATGATTTGGATGATACCTAATGTGGCAAGTTGGACAGACTTTCTGTATAGTGTTTTAGTATGTGTTGTTACACTTTCAATATTATTCTGGAACGGAATTATAAATGTATATTTATTTTCTATTCAACTTGGGATTAAACACAGAGTAATTGGCATTTTGTGTGGTCTAATCCCTATAGCAAATCTATTTGCTTTGGGCAAAATTGTAAAGGTTGTTAAGGATGAAGTTGTTACAGAAGAAAACAAATACCTACTAAATGAAAGTAGAAAAGATAAAGAAATTTGCCGTACCAAGTACCCTATTTTGTTTGTACACGGTGTGTTCTTTAGAGATTTTAAGAACTTTAATTATTGGGGCAGAATTCCTAATGAATTAGAGAAAAACGGTTGTAAAGTCTACTACGGCAACCATCAATCAGCTTTATCTGTAAAAGACAGTGCAAAGGAATTAGCAGAAAGAATCAGAACTATTGTAGCTGAAACTAACTGCAAAAAGGTAAATATTATTGCTCATTCTAAAGGTGGTCTTGATGTTAGATATGCTATTGCTAAAGAAAATATCGGTGAAATGGTAGCGTCCCTCACCACAATCAACACACCACATAAAGGCTGCGAATTTGCCGACTACCTACTGACTAAAGTGCCTAAGTCGATTCAAAACAAAATTGCAACTACATATAACACTTCACTAAGACAACTTGGTGACAAAAATCCTGACTTTATGGCATCGGTTAATGACTTAACTGCAAGTGGTGTTAAAGCTATTAATGAGGATATTGGTGAAGAACATCTTGATAATATTTACTGTCAAAGCTTTGGCTCAATACTTAACAAGGCTACAAGTGGTAAATTCCCACTTAATCTTTCCTACCATTTGGTTAAATATTTTGATGGTAAAAATGACGGTTTGGTTTCTATAAAATCATTTCCTTGGGGTGAAAACTATACTCTACTAACCGTTAAAGGCAACAGAGGTATTTCTCACGGCGATATGATTGACCTTAATAGAGAAAATATTAAGGGTTTTGATGTAAGAGAATTTTATGTTCAACTTGTAAGTGACCTAAAAAACAGAAACTTATAATGGAGGTAACTATGAATAGAGGAAATATATTTCACAGAAGTTTCGGCAATCAGTGTTATGCACTTGATGAAAACAGACTAAAAATTTCACTGACTACCGGTGATGATATTGAGAAAGTTTATATTTGTTACGGTGATCCATTTGATGCCGGTATTATGGGTGGTCAAGAAGTATGGGAAGGTACTAAGGAAGAAATTAAAACCTATATGACACTTGACCACAACAGAATTTGGAATGTAGTTGTTGAACCTAAACATAAAAGGCTGAGATACTACTTTATTGTTGAGGACAGTAAGGAAAGTTTATGTTTCCTAGAGGATGGTCTTTTTTCTAAAGAAGAATTAAAAAGTCTTATGCTACCTAGTTACTTTGTAATGCCTTGGCTAAACAGTAGTGATGTAAATGTTACTCCTAAATGGGTACAAGACACAGTATGGTATCAGATTTTTCCTGACAGATTTTGCAACGGCAATCCTAGCATTAACCCTGAACATTGCAAAAAGTGGCAAAAAGGCAAAGTAGGTATGGGAGACTTTTATGGTGGTGACATTTACGGTATTAAGGAGAAAATCCCTTACCTAAAGGACCTAGGCATTACCGGTATTTACATTAACCCTATTCTAAAATCATCAACAAACCACAAGTACAATACAGATGATTATGAAGTAATTGACCCTCACTTTGGTGATGACAAAATCTTTAAGGAAACAGTTGAACTTGCACACAAGAATGGCATTAAGGTAATGGTTGATGCTGTATTTAATCATAGTGGTAGTGACCATCCATTCTGGAAAGATGTACAGAAAAACGGTGAAAAGTCAAAGTACAAAGACTGGTATATGGTAAACAAATTCCCTGTAACTAAATCAGGTGACACTAGGGATAATCAGTTCTATTCCTTTGCTTTCACAAAACATATGCCTAAGCTAAATACAAACAACCCTGAAGTTATTGACTACTTTACAAAGATTTGCAAGAAGTGGATTACCGAATGGAAAATTGACGGTATAAGATTTGATGTAGCAAATGAAGTCAGCCACACATTCCTAAAGCATCTACACAAAGAGTTAAAGGCCATTAACCCTGACATTTATTTAATCGGTGAAATTTGGCATGATTCAATTCAATGGTTAATGGGTGATGAGTTTGACTCTATTATGAACTATCCCCTAACCTTTGGTATCAGAGAATTTTTCTTAAACAAAAATATGCCTAGCGAAAAGCTATTTCAGCATATTAACAGAAGACTTAATATGTATTATGACCAAACAAATATGGCTATGTTTAACCTATATGACTCTCATGATACACTAAGACTTATTAATTCAGTTGACTTTAACCTTGATGTTTACTATCAGCTACTTACAATTCTATTTACAATGCAAGGCAGTCCATGTATTTACTACGGTACAGAAGTTGCCTTACATGGTGGATTTGACCCTGACTGTAGAAGGTGTATGCCTTGGGATGATATTGAGAAAGGTACATACAAGGATATTACAAACAAGGTTAAAGAAATTATCAGCCTAAGGAACAACCATATTGCCACAAAGTCACCTAATATGGAACAGGTTAATAACCCTAACAGTAGAGTTGTTGAGTACATAAAGCATAGCGATAATGAGGACATTAAGGTTATATTTAACTGTAGTGACAGTCCTATTAAAGTAGAAAATGTAGACAACATTCTCTTTGAAAACGGTTACAATGATAATTCTTTAAAAGAAAATGGTACTTTGGTTTACAAAATCAAATAACAAAAGAAAGAAACCTCTCACCTAACAATAGTTAGATGGGAGGTTTTCTTTATATAAAACAAAACAATAAACACGAAATTAAAATATCAATAATCACAATAATTGTGTTATTAACCCTAAACTTTTCCGACAAAATATGATTCAGTATAACCGAACCTATCAAAATCAAAAATACAGTAATCATAGGTATTTGGTATGATATAGCAGTATTCTTACTTTGTTTAAAAAGAATTAGTATTACATTTCCAAGTAATCCGGCAATAATTGCACGAATATAGTTGCCAAGTGTTTGGCAAACCTTTGAAGTTGAAAATTCATCATATAGTGAATAGAAAATGTGGAAAGCTCCACAAGAAACACCGATTGCAATTCCACCACCGGCAATAGCCATAAAAATACTGCCAAGGTAATTACCGAAGAAATCCAAACCAAAGTAATAACCGACGCAAGACAAGGTTTTGCCAAGGATTGAACCGGGAAGAATATTTACTACTGAAATAATGTTGTTGTAGAAAGTATCTTCACTAACCATATCATCAACAAAAAGTCCATCAGCAATTACAAGGTAGGCATCTCCACCACCAAAGGACATTAGTACAGAAACAATACTTCTAAAAGCAAATACAAATGACTGTAGGTCAAGCATTATTATAGGGCATATTACTAAAAATAAAAAAACCACCCAATACCCTAAGTCAGAAAGTGTATCTTTAATTTTTATATTATTTCTTTTAAAGAAATTAAACTTTCTAAAAGCAAAGATAAGTACCATTACTATCATTATAATATCAACCAGAACAGTAATTTCTGATATGTACTTATGGTCAAAGCCACCATGCTCAAAAAGATAAACTGCTGAGATTATAACTGAAACAGTTTGCAAGATTTTGTTATCTGTTGTCTTGATGCATATGATTAAGAAAAATGCAGTTAAAAGAATGTATACAGTTGAAACTGAGATTATGTAGTCACCCTTAAGTCCAAGTAGCTTACATAAGTTTTTGCCACCTGAAAGCACAAATACTGCTATCATAACCAAAAGTGACCGATTAAATCGTCTTTTCCCTTTAGTCTTATTCTCTACAAAAACACTTTTCACATAATTTATCAGCAAGTAAATAATGAATGCCGAAACACCGACAGTTAAGCACTTTACTATCGGTGCAATCATATCTTGCAAAGCTGACAACAAGGTTATTAGCAAAAGTGATGCAATTATTCCCGGCAAAGCCATCATAATTCCACCAAGAATCATACCCTTTTTACCAAAGTTTCTTTTGCCTATTGAGGAGGCAATTTCTATGGGCAAAGCCCCCGGAGTTAGACTTGCTACAATAATATCTTTATCGAAATTTTCTTTGGTATCAAGTTTATTTTCTCCAACAAAAACATCTTCAAAAATTGGTATTAATGCACTTCCACCACCAAAGCCTAAACAACCTATTTTTAAGATATTTAATAAAAAAGTAGAAAACTTCATATTACTTTTTTCTTAAACCACCTTTAACTTTGTTGTAGAAAAATTTAATAGGATGCTTTAGTAAATATCTTGTTTCTCTTGAATAGGATTTTTCTTTATTTAATTTTTCATTAATATTCTTTATTTGATTATTTATTTTATTAAGTTCTTTTTTCAGTTGAATGTTCTCTTTATAAACGCTATCAATAGTATTTGCGAAAAAGAGAATTAGCTCCTCATTATAATTTCTATCGTTATAATTCCAAGCAGTTGTTTCCTTGTATGTGTAGTCAAAAAGTGGTTTACCGTCACCAATGTATTCATCAACAATACTTTCATTACTGTCAACAAACTGTTCCATAAAGTTCTTCACTTCATCTGTTGACATAAGGGAAGTATTGCTTTCAGGAAGCACTTCTTCACATTCATTTAATATCTTAAGTAATTTATTGTTCTCAGCCATAGTTATTGGCTTTAATCTGTTAAGTACTCTCTTGATTTCGCCTGATTGAACAGAAATACCTGTATTTGCAGTTTCCTTAAGTTGTTGAAAACTGTCATCAACCTTTACACCTAAGATATGCAGAAAATCTTGGTTAAGGTCACCGTTGTAAAAATAATTTCTGTCAAATCTTTTTACAATCACATTTTCTTTAGAAATACTTTTTGCTATGTTATCAATTCTTTCACGATAATCCATAACACATTTGAATCTACCATTCATATCGGCAAAGTATTCATCAAAGCTCTGTGTACTTGCAATAAAGTCAGTCTTTAACTTTTGGTTATATCGTGACATCATAAACTGGTCTTGTCGTCTTAGATACACAATAACCTTTATCTGATAGTTATGCTGTTCACTATGCTTTTTAAGGTCCTTCCACAAGCCTTTTCTTCTTGTAGAAGTTGCCCACCAAATACTTTCATCGGAAATTAAAATAGTGTCATAGTCCTTAAAGCAATCAACAATATACTGCATCTCACTGTTAAAAACTTGCTTTTCTTTTTCCTTATTTCTAGTACCGTTTTCTTTAATTGTACCGATCAAAAAGTGGCCGTTTCTGTTAACACTTTTTCTCTCATAATGATAGTTCATTATAGGATACAGAACACCTTGTTCCTTTAGCTTTTCCCTATTTAATCCACAAAAGTTCTGAATAGATGTTGTACCGGTTTTTGGAGTACCAATATGTATATATAATGTTTTCATACTGCACCTCACAAAAACTTTTCAAGTTGCTTCATAACTAAATCAACTGACTCATTAAGTGAACGGTTAGTAGTATCTACTGTAATTGAAGGGTTTTCCGGTTCTTCATAAGGACTTGAAATACCTGTAAATTCCTTAATAACACCATCTCTTGCCTTTTTATAAAGACCTTTAATGTCCCTTTTCTCACATTCTTCAAGAGGTGTACTGACAAACACCTCGATATAATCTTCACCGATAATTTTGTTAGCATTTCTTCTGTCTTTTCTAAAAGGTGAGATAAAAGCAGTTAGCACAATAAGCCCTGCATCATTCATCAGCTTTGCAGTTTCTGCAATCCGTCTGATATTCTCTACCCTATCTTCATCACTAAATCCAAGGTTGTTGTTAAGACCCATTCTTACATTGTCACCGTCAAGTAACATTGTGTGTTTACCCATAGCAACAAGTCTTTTCTCAACTTCATTAGCTAATGTTGATTTACCTGAACCTGAAAGTCCTGTAAACCAAATTGTCCTAGCCTTTTGATTTAATGATTTTTCTCTAACTTCTTTTGAAATGTCAGTTTTCTGCCACACTAAATTTTTCTCTTTAGCAATAGTAGCAGAACACTCTGTTAAGTTGTTTCCCATAAATCATATTCCTTAAATCCCTAATATTTTGATGCATACTTTGCACCATAACGGGTTTTATTATAAAAGCAATTCCTTGAAATAATATTGAAAATACTTTATAATTTATTTAAGATATTACAAATTTCTACATTAGGAGAACATTATGCGAATATTAATTGTAGAGGATTCCTACAGTTTGGCTGACACATTACAAACTGCACTAAAAAATGAAAACTACATTGTTGATGCAGTTTTTGATGGTTCAGACGGCTATGAATACGGCAGGACAGGAATATACGATATTATTATTCTTGACCTTATGCTACCTAAGATGGACGGTTATCAGGTTATTAAGAAATTAAAGGATGAAAAGGTATATACACCTATATTGATTTTATCTGCAAAATCTGAACTTGATGACAAGGTTAAAGGCTTTGAAGTTGGAGCTGATGACTACCTTACAAAACCTTTTGAAATTAAGGAACTGATAATGAGGGTAAATGCTATTGTTAAGAGAAACTATAACTTGCAAAGTCAAAACCTAACTTGTAACAATATGTCCCTTGATTTAAAAAGTTGCAAAATGATAAACACAGATACAGGAAAGTCAATCAGAATTTCCGGCAAAGAACTTCAACTGTTGGAAATGTTACTGTACAACCAAAGGCAAGTACTAACCAAGGAACAAATTACAGAGAAAATCTGGGGTTATGAGTCTAATGCTGAATACAACAATGTTGAGGTATATATTTCATTTATCAGAAGAAAGCTAAAGCAACTTAACTGTAATTGCACTATTAATTCCATCCGAGGTGTTGGATATTCTTTGGAGGGATAAATGAAAAATAAACAACAAAAAAGAATTTTCATAGTGCTAATGATTATCTTCACTATCACATTAGTCAGTGTACTTGTTGCCGTTAATATAATTAATTTAAATTCCAGCTTTATACAACAAAGAAGAATGATTAGAGATGACATTGGTTTTTACGGTATAAAGGCTTTTTGTGGCAATGATAATCAGAAAATAAAAAGGCAAGAATATGACTATAGCACTTCAGTTGTACTGAAAAATAAAAATATAATGGTTCTTTCAAACAGTCTTGAAGAAACTGCCGATAAAGATATTCTTAGTATGACTCAAGAACTTCAGAAAAGTGAAAAAAGATTCGGTTCGATTGATGACTACATTTATGTTGTAAGAACTTTAAGAAGTGGCAACACAGTTTATATTTTTGTTGACAACAAAGAGGCATTGCAAAATTCAAAGCAATTCTTTATTGTATCAATATTTATTTTCTTGTTATCAGTAATTGCATTTACAATAATTTCTTACTACCTATCAAGGTGGATGATTAAGCCATCGGAAAAGGCAATTAAAAATCAGAAAATATTTGTTGCAAATATTAGTCACGACCTAAAAACACCTATCACAATTATTAGGGCAAATGCTGACTTGATAGAAAATGAAGTAAAGAACAAGAAAAGCATAAAGTACATTCAGCAAGAAACAGAAAAGCTAAATCACCTTGTAAATGAAATGCTGACACTTACTAGGATTGACAACACAATAAGTAAAGAGAATTTCAAAAGCTTTAACTTTGGTGATTCTTTGTTTGATGTTGTACTGCCATTTGAAAGTATTGCGTATGAAAAGGGTATTAGGTTTAATATTAATATTGATGAAGTTACAGACTATTTTGGTGATGAAAGCAATATTCAAAAGTTGGCAGAAATCTTAATTGACAATGCAATGAGCTATACGGCTAAAGGTGGAATAGTTGATGTTGATGCCTATGAAAATTCAAAGGCAGTTACACTTTCCGTAACTAATACAGGTGAACCTATCAGTGATGAAAAGAAAGTTGAAATCTTTGATAGATTTTACAGAGCAAGTAAATCAAGAGAAAGCACCGGCAACCATTATGGTTTAGGACTTTCTATTGCAAATACTATTGTTAAAAAGCATAATGGTAAAATCAGTATTGAAAGTAAAAACGGCAAAAACACATTTACCGTTACATTGCCAAAATAAATTCATACATAGAAAAAGAACCTTGATGGAAGTTCCACCAAGGTTCTTTTATATTAATTAGGATTATTCATCATATAGATTAGTTGATAGGTATCTTTCGCCACCATCAGGGAAGATAACAACAATGTTCTTACCCTTGTTTTCAGGACGAGCTGCTAACTGCTTACCTGCCCATAGAGCTGCACCTGAAGAAATACCGATTAGGAAGCCTTCCTGTTTAGCTGCTTTTCTTGCAGTTAAGATAGCCTCATCATTAGGTACTGCAATGATTTCATCATAAACATCCTTATCAAGAGTTTCAGGTACAAAGTTAGCACCGATACCCTGAATCTTATGAGGACCTGCCTGACCCTTTGATAGTAGTGGAGATGTTTCAGGTTCTACTGCAATAACCTTAACATTAGGGTTCTGTTCCTTTAGGTACTTACCTACACCTGAAAGTGTACCACCTGTACCAACACCGGCTACAAAGTAGTCAACCTTGCCTTCTGTATCAGCCCAAATTTCAGGACCTGTTGTATCATAGTGCATCTTAGGGTTAATTGGGTTAGTGAACTGACCGGCAATAATGCTGTTTGGAATTTCCTTAGAAAGTTCCTCAGCCTTGTCTGATGCACCCTTCATACCCTTGCTACCTTCTGTTAGTACAAGTTCTGCACCGTAAGCCTTAATAAGCATCTTTCTTTCGTTAGACATTGTTTCAGGCATTACGATAATTGTTCTGTAGCCTTTAGCAGTTGCAACAGAAGCAAGACCGATACCTGTGTTACCACTTGTAGGTTCGATAATAACTGAACCTTTATTTAGTCTGCCTGTCTTTTCTGCATCTTCAATAATAGCCTTAGCTACCCGATCCTTAACACTACCGGCTGGGTTAAATGATTCCAGCTTAGCTAGTAGTGTTGCCTGAATATTTTCTTCTGCTTCAATATGTGTAAGTTCCAGTAGTGGTGTGTTACCAACTAGTTCTGTAATTGATTTCTTAATTGCCATTGCTAGTTACCTTCCATTACTTAATTGCTGCAAAGCCTTTTTCAAGGTCAGCGATAATATCGTCAATGTTTTCAATACCGATTGATAGTCTTACTGTGTTTCTATAGATACCTGCACCTGCTAGTTCTTCATCGTTCATCTGAGCGTGAGTTGTGCTTGCTGGGTGAATTACAAGTGACTTAGCATCAGCTACATTAGCTAGTAGTGAGAATAGTTCTAGGTGGTCGATAAAGTCCTTAGTCTTCTGTTCGTCACCCTTTACTTCAAATGTAAAGATTGAACCACCACCGTTAGGGAAGTACTTCTTATATAGTTCCTGCTGAGATGGGTCATCAGAAACTGATGGATGGTGAACCTTTTCTACTAGTGGATGGTTGTTTAGGAACTGTACAACCTTTAGTGCATTTTCAACATGTCTTTCAACTCTTAGTGAAAGTGTTTCAAGACCCTGTAGGAAGATAAATGCGTGGATTGGTGAAAGTGTAGCACCTGTATCACGAAGTAGTAAAGCTCTAATCTTTGTTACGAATGCTGCAGCACCTACATCTTCTGAGAAGCTAACACCATGGTAACTTGGGTTTGGAGCAACAAGGGATTCAAACTTGCCTGATGCCTTCCAATCAAACTTACCACCATCAACAATAACACCACCGATTGTTGTACCGTGACCACCGATAAACTTAGTTGCTGAATGAACAACAACATCAGCACCGTATTCAATAGGTCTTACTAGGTAAGGTGTAGCGAATGTGTTATCAACGATTAGTGGAATGTTGTGCTTATGAGCAATCTTTGCAACTGCTTCAATATCAACAACATCGGAATTTGGATTACCAAGTGTTTCAATGAAAACAAGCTTTGTGTTGTCCTTAATTGCATTTTCGATTTCATCAAAATCAAATGGATCAACGAAAGTTGTTTCGATACCGTATTCAGGTAGTGTGTGTTCAAGTAAGTTGTATGTACCACCGTAAATGTTCTTAGCAGCAACAACATGGTCACCGTTAGAAGCAATGTTAACAATTGAGTAGTAAACTGCTGCTGCACCTGAAGCAACTGCCAGAGCAGCTACGCCACCTTCAAGAGCTGCAATTCTCTTTTCGAAGATTTCCTGTGTTGGGTTAGTAAGTCTGCCGTAAATGTTACCTGCATCTGCAAGACTGAATCTTGCTGCTGCATGGTCGCAGTTCTTAAATACGAATGAAGAAGTCTGGTAGATTGGAACTGCTCTTGAATCTGTAACTGGGTCCGGAGCTTCCTGACCTACATGTAGCTGAAGTGTTTCGAATTTATAATTATTGTTTGACATAATTGTTTCTCCTTTAAATAAAAAATATATTTTAATGTTAGTTAGTTTCTGTTAAGTTTTGTGAGTTATTACAGCAACAACATCGTCCACTGCCATAATTTATTCTGTTGTAAAAATAAAATTTTTCAGACATAAATTTTTACCTCATTTCTTAATTACACATTTCCTATCTGTTTAGTGTGATTTGAATATATCATATTATTTCTGACTTGTCAATAGTATTTTTAAAATTTCTTAAAAAAAATTACCATCCAATATTTTTGGATGGTAATTACAGATTTATTATTCTTTAATTGAATTATTTATTAATATCCACAACAACATATTCAGCTACACAACCGGTCTTGAACTTAATTGACCAGTCCCCTATTCCCGAACTGACAATAAAGTCTGTGTTCTTTTCTCTTTCGTAGCCATATGTTTTGTCATTCATACCCAGCCATTCACCTGAATATGTAATAGGAATTAACTGTCCACAATGAGTATGACCTGATAGTACCAGGTCAACATTGGCATTCTTTTCTTCCTTATAGTGGTTAGGCTGATGGTCCAGCATAATTATATACTTATTGCAATCTAGGTTCTTTACAAGGTCCTTAGCACTTGCTCTTGTGCCACCCTTTTCTACCTCAGAATAATCCTGTCTGCCTACAATATAGAACTTATTATTTAGAAGTACACTTTCATCCTCCAGAACCTTAACACCGTTTTTCCTTAGTTCTTTTGCTAAATCATTACCGTCATAGCCTCTGTATTCTTTGCCGTAGTAACCCTTATCGTGATTACCGTAAACAAAATACACACCGTACTTTGTCTTGAACTTACTTAGTGCTTTACAAGACTGTATCATATCTTCCTTAGAAGTATCATCATCAACAAAGTCACCTGTAATAACTACCACATCGGGATTTTCTTTATTCATAGTATCAACATACTGAGAAAATTCTTTATAGTGAAATGTTGCACCGATATGAGAGTCTGAAAGTTGCACAATACGAAGTGAATTCATATCTTTATCAGTAGTTAAGTTATAATCTGTAGCCACCACATTATGGGCAAAATACCAACCGAATGTTAGATATACTGCTGTAAGTACCATAGCGATTATACCTTGGAAATAAAATTTAAAAGGCTTTTTCCTACACTTCTTAATAATAAAGAAAATAAAGTCAACAATAAGCCAAATCACAACTAAATGCATCAACACAATAATACTGTTCATCATATTCATTGTTATAGTTAAAACAGTAAACATAACAAGAATAATTATGATAGAAAGTAAAATTGTGAGAAATTTCTTGTTCATTGTGATTTTCTTCATAAATCTAAATTTATAAAATCTGCTGATTAAATACACAAAACAGGCTACTGCAAAAAGCAGTACACAGCCAAATATTAAGCCCCACATAATAAACTCCTTTTCTGCAAAAAATCTTTAGATAAAATCATAACAAAACAAGACACATTTTGCAATAAAAAAATCTTTTTAAAAATTTTACTGCTACACAAAAGAGTTATGGCTGTGATAGAGGGTATCACAGCCATGGAAGGGTATAAAAACAAATCATCGTTGTACATAAAGTTAATAAACAATTCAAATGTTCCATTTTATTATAATATAAAAACAACTATTGTAAATAAAAATGGTAAAAACAATTGTTTTTCTGACCTAAACATTTTTACCGTATTTAACTGTTTATTTAACCTTTAAAGTACACTTAGCCCTTTTCTTACCATCTTTTGTGGTAACTATAATTGTAGTTTTTCCTACTTTCTTAGCAGTAACTTTGCCTTTGCTATTTACTGTTGCAACCTTTTTATTAGTTGAAGTAAATGTTACTGCTTTAATATTTGCATTAGTAGGAAGTACAGTAGCCTTTAAAGTAAAGGACTTACCTTTCTTTATAGTTTTACTTTTTGCAGAAAGTTTGACTGACACTACCTTCTGTACAACAGTTACCTTACAAGTAGCTTTTACTTTGCTATCTGCTAAGGAGGTTGCTGATGCAATAAGCACATTACTACAAAGTAAAGCAACAGTTAAAATGCCACAAAATAAAAATAATAGTTTCTTCCTCATAAACTACACCTCATTATTTCTCATATCCCACAATTACATTGTTGTCATTATCAAATTTAATCTCAATATTCTTAGTTACACTTTCACCGTTTTTGTAATGAAGTGTAATTCCAACTGTATCTGAGAAATATTTATTGCCACTTGCATTTTCTCTTGATGCACTGTTTGAAGTAGAAATATTTGCTGAACTACTTGCATTAGACATTGCTTCACTTGCATTTTTCTCAGAAACTATCCATCCTAAGTCATTGATATTTTGTAGTTTCAACTTCTGATAATTACTGTTAAATTCCGTTGTAAGATTATCCTCATCATCAGCATAGGTACAAATAATAGAATTATCATTTTCTGAAGAAACATCTATATAATCAATTTCACTGCCTTTAATATTAAAATATAAAGAGTTAATTGATATTGTATTTCCTCCATCTTTTGAGATAATCTGTACGCCATTATTCTCTAAAGGAATAATGGTATCTTTCTCTGTAATTTTATATTCTTTATTTTCTTTTTTCTCTTTATCATCAGACAAAGAAACTGTAATTGAACTGTTGTCCAACTTTTTATCCTTTTTATTCTGTGTTAATGATGAATTTTGCAAGCATATTGCCAACAAAATAACTATCACTACTGATGCTACAAGTACAATTGCTCTCTTAAAGGTAATAACTTTATTTTGACTTTGTGGTTTAGTAGCGTTATCAGTAGAATTATTTTCTTTTTTCATTAAAGCAATAATTTCTTCTTTTCTTTCATCACTAACAGTAACTTTATCATAAGAATTTTTGTATTTATCAAAATCAAAATTACTCATTATTATCCTCCTTTTCTAAGATTTCTTTCAACATATTTCTACCACGAGATAACCTCGACCTAACACCTGACCTTGTAATACCGAGAATTTTCGATATTTCTTCAACTGTAAGCTGTTGATAATAATACAGATGGATAGGTACTTTATACTTTTCAGGTAACTTCATTACACTGCCTATTGTTTCATCAATTTCATTACTGAAAGAAATATAGCTTTCTGAAATTTCACTGATGGAAACTGTATTTTTTCTATAGCTTTCAGTTGCTTTACTTCTGCTACAATTTATTGTTACCTTTATGAGCCAATGCTTTATGTGTTCTTTGCTTTTTATTTTACTTTTGCTTTTAACAAGCCTTAAGAAAACATCTTGCATTACATCATTTGCATCATCTATGTTGCACAATATGTTTAGGGCAATTCTGTAAACCATATCCGAATATGTATTGACAACTTCTTCTATTAAATTGTCATCAAAAATAAAACCTTTTTCACTGTGTTTATAAACTTTGTCACTGTGCTTTCCTTCACTATGACTATAGCTTTTACCTTTGTATGTATTGGCTTTGTGACTATGCTTTTTATCATTGTTCTTATAGATTTCATCAATATCTATATAGTCTTTTTCGTCACTATTTTTATGACCTTTGTCACTTTGTTTTTCTTCTCTAAATTTATAGTTTTTATTGTTATTTTTATATGTTACTTCACTATTTTCATAGTTGTTGCTATGGTTATAAACTTTTTCTTTGTAACTTTGAACTTTTCCACTATACTCATAGTCATCATCCAAAAATTTATCAGCGCTGGTTTTATATCCAAATCTATGGTCCACATTATCCCCCTTAAATTTTAGTTTATGTTGTTTAATGTTTTCCAACTATACGCTTGTTGAATTAACATTAAATCATCAACTTTATAAGTACTTACATATATAATACCTTATAAACTTCAAAAGTGTTGCAAAATTTTGAAAAATTTATTACTTTTTGTATATGTAATCCTGTATCATAAAAAATCTTAATAATTAAAATTAAAATATATAAAACTATAGCCCAATGTTATTTCTAACATTGAGCTTATTTTCAATATCTATAATTATTCTTCATTTAATATCACTAAATTAATACACACCTTTATCAAATATGTAACTATATTTATACCGATTACCATTACGATAAATAGCCATTTCGCTACCACCACTTAATCCGGTTACAAGATAATCACATTTACTTACTATATTTATAGATGACATATATTCTAACATTTTTAAGTAATCGTCATTTTCTCTATTGAAATGTACTTGGGATACTCTTTCTAAATTGTTTTCATCGAACTTTTCATTAAAATAATGTCTTTTATTCTCAATAACTTTATTTGGAAACTCTTCATGAAATCTATCTGCTATTAACTTATCTTCTGTTGCTATATAAATATACTCAACATTAAATTCATCCATAACATTGTGTATCTTTTCAAAAACTTCTTCAAGTGTTGGTTGAATTGGATGACTTTTAGGCTTTGTTTTTGTATAATCAGTACTTCTTAAAACACAAGCCACAACACTTTTACCAAGAATCAAATTGTTATATTCATTGTCAAAGTATTCTTGTACCTCATCATTGTAAACACCAAATTCATCCAATATATTGTGCCAAAATTCAACCATTGTAGGATTTTGTACATCAGTAAATTTTGCTCTTATGGGAGTTTTTTTGATAGGACAAACTAATTTATCTGATATTTGCAATGTATTCATTAAATTATGTTTAGGTTGCTTAAAAAACATATCCCATAGTCGAGTATCACCACTATAATACTTGCTATTTTTAGGATAAATATCTACAACAGGAATATAACCACTCTCTACAGACCATATGATACTTTCAAGCATGTCCTTAACAAAGCAAAAATTAGCTAACTGATATTCCCAAGTACCACTTTTTATCAAACAAAGCTTATTGGTATATTCCTTATTTTTTAAATAGTTCTTAGTATCTAAAAATAATTCAGAACTATTAAAAAATCTATCAGAATATACTTCATTAACAAAATCTACTAACTTAGTTTTACATAACTTTGGATAAATCTTTAAAAAGCTGTTATAAGGGATTGCTCCCAAAACACATTTAATTAAACTACTCAACATAATTCTTATTAAACACCCTATCTGTATTTATCTATTTATAAAATTTGTAAATTAGATATCTAAATCAAATAGAAAATTAAATAATCAACAAATTCCCTCACTGCACCTTTCCCTCCATTATGTTTACAAACATAATTAACAGATTTTTTAACTTCATCAATAGAATCTGCCGGACATCCGGAAAAAGCAACATAGTTTATACAATCCATATCATTTAGATCATCACCAATATATGCAATGTTACTATTTGATAAATTATATTTATCTGCAAGACTTTTTAAAACTGATATTTTATCAGTTACACCTTGATAAACCTCATTAATTCTTAAATCACTAGCCCTTTTCTCTACAATTTTTGAATTTTTGCCAGTAATTATTGCTGTTATATATCCATATTCTTGACATTTAGCAAGTATGTAACCATCATGAACATCAAAGGCTTTAAATTCTTCTCCATTATTTCCAAGATAGATTTTACCATCTGTAAGGGTACCGTCAACATCCATAACAATCATTTTTATATCATTTAACTTTTCACTCATATAATTCTATCCTTAAAGAACAATGCCTGCACCTGTAATGTGACTAATAGTAATTGTACCAACAAAATTATCATCATCTACAACAGGTAATGCAGATATACTTTTATCTATCATAATTTTTAATGCTTCGATTGCCATCATATTTGATGAAACAGTTGTAGGTGTTTTAACCATCAATTCATCAATAACAATATTATAAACATCAATTTCTTTTGATAAAGCTCTTCTCAAGTCGCCATCAGTAAATATACCTAAAAGTTTTTTATCATCAACAATGTTAACAACGCCCAATGCTTTCTTACTCATAACAACAATGGCATCCTTTAGTAGTGTACCACTACAAACTACTGAATTTTCCTCATCTGTTTTCATTAAGTCTTTTACCCTGGTTATTAACTTTTTACCAAGAGCACCTGCCGGATGAAATAAAGCAAAATTCTTTTCGTTAAAGCCGTAGATTTTTGAAGCACAAACAGCCAATGCATCACCAAATGCAAGTGCAACAGTTGTGCTGGAAGTTGGGGCTAAATTCATAGCACAAGCTTCCTTAAAAGGAGGAAAAACAAATGAATAATCACTACAACTAATAAGTGTACTTGTTGGGTTTCCTGAAATACCAACAAGTGTAGCACCTATCAGCTTTAAACTTGGTATAAGTCTTGTAACTTCTTCACTTTCACCGGAAAAAGATATTGCAATCACTACATCTTTTTTGTCAATCATACCTAAATCGCCATGAAGGGCCTCAGCAGGATGCAAGAAAAACGATGGAGTTCCCAAACTAGCCATAGTCGCAGCTATTTTTGTTCCTATATGTCCCGGTTTACCCATACCGGTTATCACAACTTTGCCCTTACATTCACAAATAAGTTTAACAATATCTTCAAACCTACTATCAAGAGAATTTTTAACTAACTCCATAGCAGCAATCTCAACATCAAATAGATTTTTACCTTCTTGTACAATATTAATTTCAGGCATATCAATGCACCGCCTTATGTACTTTAATTAATTTTACTAACAAATCTTCCATGTCATCCAGTTTGACCATATTGGGACCATCAGACCAAGCAATATCAGGATTTTGATGAGTTTCCATAAACAAACCATCAACACCAACTGCTATAGCTGCCTTAGCTAGATATTCAACATATTCTCTATTACCACCTGTTGCATTACCTTTGCCACCTGGTTTTTGAACAGAATGAGTTGCATCAAAAACAACAGGATAACCAAACTTCTTCATTTCTACTAATCCTGTCATATCAACTACAAGATTATTATAACCAAAGCTGGTACCTCTTTCACATACCATGATATTATCGTTACCACTGTCGGAAACTTTTTGTATGCAATTTTTCATATCCCAAGGAGCCAAAAACTGTGCCTTTTTAATATTGACACATTTTCCTGTTTTAGCTGCTGCAACTAACAAATCGGTTTGCCTACATAAAAAGGCTGGAATTTGAACAACATCTACAACTTTTCCAACTGGTTCTGCTTGCCATGATTCATGAATGTCAGTAGCAACTGAAATATCAAAAGTTTTCTTAATTTTTTCTAATATTCTTAAACCTTCATCTATTCCTAATCCTCTTTTACTATAAATAGATGTACGATTTGCTTTATCAAAAGAGCCTTTAAAAGTATAATCAATACCTAATTTATTAGTAATATCAACCATTTTTTTTGCTATATCCATAGCCATTTCTTCAGACTCAATTGCACAAGGACCTGCAATTAATTTAAACATAATATTTTTTACACTCCCTCAATCTTAGCTAACTGACACGCTAAATCATAATCTTTCTTTTCGTCAATATCAATAGCTTCTATTCCACTAACCTCTTGTATATATGGATTAAATCCAATTCTTCTATTATAATCAATAAAAATCTCTTTTTTAAACATAAAGAATGCACTGGTTTCAACCCAAATTGGTTCTAAGTCTTGTGTCCTTGGTACATCATTTAAGTCATAATTAATTGGTTTATCTTTATACCAAGCAAAAGTTTGAATTTTTTCAGCTGAAAACGCTGAATCATTACTACCGGACACAATATGTTTTAAAGCATTATCAATAGATTCTTGTTTAATAAACGGTGATGTTGTGTGAGCTAAAACATAAACATCTGCATCAACTTCTGATATAAAACTTCTATATATATCAAAGCCTTTAACTAAATCGCCATCTAGTTTTTTATCTCTCTTTTTTAAAATAACACCTTCCGGTATATAATCAGAAACTCTTTCATCACTACAATAAACATATACTTCATCAATATTGTTTACTTTCAATAAGGTATTGCATAAATGCCAACATAGAGGATGTCCTGCAATAGGAAGTATATTTTTGTGTGGCAATCTTTGTGAGTTCAATTTTATCGGAACAAAAGCAACAACTTTCATCACATAATTCCTTTCTTTAATAAGATTTATTCAAATCTATAATATTAATATATTTATACTTTTTTCTATATTCTGCTACAATAGTAGCCCCACATTTACCACCAATCAAAGCTTCACACTTGTTTAAAATATAAAGTATTGTTAAATAATTAATTGAAGAATCATAAGCAGATTTGCTTTTACGAATCTGTTCACCAATCAAACCATTAGCTTCTTTAATATTTCCTGCACCAAATGAGACCATCTTGTCTTGGGGTAACTTTTTTTTCAATTCATTGAAAATATTGAAATCTTCGGTAGCAACAAAATAATAGTCACAATTTAATTTTTTGAAAATGTCTTTTGCATTTTCAGCAACAACATCTATTTGAGGTTGTTGAGGATGATGAAAAAGTAAGTAATCTGTTCCACGCAAACATATGCCTACTAATTTTGCATCTTCCTTATCAATAATTTTTCTATAATTATCTTCACAAATCGTCCTAATACTATTTTTCAGGTTAATATATTTGCTGTAACATTCTCTCAAAAAATCAACATTTTCACATTTCTTTTTTCTCATTCTGACATAGACAAACCACTCTTGGGAGGGATCTCCAAGTACATAATTATTACTGTTAAGGGCTCTCTTTAACGAAACTCCACAAGGCTGATCATAATATTTTTCCCAAGCATTTACTTTACCAACCTCATCATCTTCTAAGTAAATATTTTTATTTGTTTGCATATCTACTACAGGAATCATATTATGGTCAATTGCATATATACATCCAAATAACACAACTCTTTCCCAAACTGTCCAGCCACAAGACATATCGTCATTGTATCGTATTATGTAATAAATAGGTAATTTTTTGTCTGCAATATGCTGAACTTCCAATGACTTATGATCCTTCATATTATTATAATAATACTTTGCTTTCATAAATCTTGTACTATAAACTTTATCTAGCAATTTTGAAATAATAAACATTCTAAAACCTCATTCAAACACAATTAAAATAGAGAATCAAATTCAACTCTTGGAAAAACTTCTAATTTTCCGCCTCGTGTAGCATTAAAAACATTTATTCCTAAGCTATCACAAGCAGCTTTAGCATCTCTATATGCCCTAGTGTTTTGTCCCATATCGTGAGAAACAATATCCTTAATATCATTATCGTAGTCATCACAAAAATAATCTTTTGCGTTATCATCTACAATTGTTTCACCGGCTTCATTAATAGTAATGTGATAATTATGATCAACACCAACTAAATAAATATCCTTAAATCCCATATAGGCAGCAATATTAATACAAGTAAATGTAACTGTACCACGAGAATCCATTTGTACATCAATCTCTGTTGAAAAACTGTGTGGATAATCCTTATTTCGATCATAGTTTGCTTTGAAATAGTATGCACCATCAATGTCTATATTATTGTAAAAATGTAAATTTAAAGGAATAAATTTCAATTTTGATGGAATACTATTTATCTCATCAATGCTTTCATTGAAAATATTGATATCCTCACAAACATAAAATGAAGGTCTCCAACTTGTTTGATCAAACATTTTATATATTCTATTCATACCAAAAGAATATTCATTATTTTGATATATTTTTTCTAGATCATCACTAGTTAAACTAGGACCATTAGCAACTACGAAACATCTCTCTCCTTTGTGAGAATTTTTAATTTCTCTTAGCTTTTTTCCATACTTACTTTTTTGTATATTTGTTAATATATACCCTTGATATCTAGCAACAATTGATTTTAATGGATTCATAATCATACTTTCTTTCTAAATTTATTTAATATTTTTTTTACAGGGACAACAAAAATATCTTTTTCATACTGATTCATTATAACAATCCAATTATATAATACATAAATTACAGCATATGCAAGAATCCCTATAAACAATACCTTAACATTATAAAAATCAATAAATTTTGAAATTAACAATGTTATTATACACATTATAAAAGGTCCTATAAATAATGGCAACACACTCTTCCAAAATCTTGGAATATCTAGTTTTATTTTTTTCCAATAATACCAGTTCATAACAAAAAACTGTCCGATAACAAAAGAAATACCTGACACTACCGCTGCACCAACTATTCCAAATGGTTCTACACATAATATTGTTCCAACTACATTTACAATTGCTATAGCTAAATAAACAAGAGATCTAAATTTATGTTTATTCTGAGCAACAATAACATTCATAGCAATGTTCTGTATTAACGGAACACAACCTGGTATCATTGTAACAAGTGCAACCCAATAGGCATCTTCATATCCCTTACCTGCCCAAATATAAATAAAAGGCATACCAAATGCAATAAATCCCGAACAAACTAAGGTAACAATATAACACTGTAACCTACCCACGCGAATCATTAAATCAGTCAATTCTGTGTTTGAGGCATTTTTAAACACTAACATATTTACTTTAGGAGTTAGAACATTAAGCATTCCTAAAGAAACATTAGTCATCATACTGCTAAAAGTAGCACCTATGTTATAAATAGCAACCCCCACTGTAGCAAGTGCTGGAACAGATCCTATTATTAATGTATCTGTTGAATTATAAAGTTGATTTACGACATTTGCCAAAAACACCCAAAAAGAAAACAGTAATATTTCTTTGATTAATTTTTTAGGCATATTATTATATTTAGGTTTTAAATGCAAGTTCTTTCTAACGTATATTATATAACATATTTGCACCAATATAGTTAATAGCAAACTTGAACAAACTAAACCTATTGACTTATATCCCATAAATAGAACTACTAGATTAGCTATCGGTGTAACGACTGTTGTTATTATATTTACACATTGAACAAATAAAAATCGTTCATGAGAAGTTACTACAGCATTATAAGGCGATGCTAAAAAGCCAACAGCTGTATTTACAGATAATAGAATTGTAAGAATTTGCATTCTTTGTAATTGATTATCTGAGCCTAATGAATCTGAATAAAATATTCCTAGATTAAGAGAAATTATAACTCCCACTAACAATGCTAAGAAAGATATTATAGCGAACACTATATTAAATAAACCAAATATATTTTGTTCGCCATCTTTATCACCTTCAGCTCTATACTTTGTAAAATATCTTACAACAGCTGAACCTATACCAAATGAGATTAGTGATAAGTAGCTAGTTACACTACTTGATAATCTATATAAGCCAAACTCACTTTGTCCCATTAATTGTAACATAATAGGTGTATAAAACATTGGTATAAGGGAACCTATTGCCATATTTAAATAAGAAAGAATTGCACCCATTCTTACCTGATTCATATTTCTATTCTTCATCAATGCTATTCCTTCCTAACAATCTAAAAACAAATTCTATTATCTTAACAATCCTATAATTTTTAGATAAGTATGCTAATTTATACAAAATATTAGGTTTATAAGACATATTATTGATTGCCATAGTAAATTCTTTTGATTTTAATATTTTGTTATTATTCTTAATCTTCTCTTTGTTTGATACATTGTTTTGATTACTAAAAGTATTTTTCAATACAACTTCATATTTAAAGAAACAGGAATTATAGTATTTTCCAAACTGACTTTTATCACAATTCCATTTATTCAAATATTGATACATAACAGAGTTAATTTTTTTGTAAATTTCAAACATATCTTGATAATATTTTTTTGATAGAGAGTTTTCATTATTTTGTAAATAAAAATATAATTCTTTATTAATCACTATGATGTTTTTGTTAGTATAATCAAGATAAACAAAATTAAAAATTAAGTCTTCTCCCAATGATAAACTATCATCAAATTTTAAATTATTTTCTTTTATTATATCTGAAATATATAATTTACATACAGGACCAGCATCTAACCACTTTTCATGCAAAGTCATAATATCCTTAACTGTATATTTTTTAAGATTAGTCTCAGGTGAAACTTCTTTACAATCAATTCTCTCACTATATTTATCTACTGTTTTAAAATAACACCAAATATTATCTGCCTTATTGTTCTCTTTTACATCAATCAATGTTTTAAGATAATCTTTGCTTACATAATCATCACTATCAACAAAGCAGATATACTTTCCTTTTGCTCTATCAATACCAACATTTCTAGCTGATGATACACCACCATTTTCTTTATGTATTACAATTACTCTGTCATCTTTTTTTGCATATTCATCACATATCCTACCGGAATTATCCGGTGAACCATCATCAACTAAAACAAGTTCAAAGTCAGTAAATGTTTGACTTAATATACTTTCTATACAATTTTCAATCACATATTCCACATTATATACCGGAACTATAACACTAACTAAAGGCATACCATTCCCCTTATTTTATCATTCAGCTAATAATTAAACATATTACAATTCTAAAAATTGAGCAAAATATGTTGTATTGCCATCATCAGTTTCTTTTTCAAAATTCATTCTCCAAGACAATTTAAAAAGATATGTATCACTATTATACAATAATTGTTCATAATCGTTTTTATTAAATGCTATCGACATCCTGTTTTGTAGTTCTTCCATACATGGATTATTATATGGTACATTATCGATAAGTTGCTTTGCTTTGGGAAGATTTCTATACACTAACATCATAAAATAATCAAGAAGTAAATAATCAATAGAATAATCTTTCTTTTTCCAATATTCAAAAAATAAATCTCTTACAACTGTTTGTACAATACAATTCTTCTGACAACCATTAAAAAAAGTTGTCCACATATAATTTGAAACATATCCACTTTTTTGAGGCTTTCGTTTGCATGTATAAAACTGATATTGAAAAATTTCCTCAGGTAGTTTTTCAGGAATAAAAATAGTCGCATCAATCCAAAAACCACCGTATTTACTCAATAATGCCATCCTAAGTACATCAGAAAAGTGTGCATCCATAATTGACTTATTATTATATTTCTTTGTAATATAATCAGGTAACTGAATAAATGTATCTATATTATCCTTTGTAATAATATGTACCGGATGATTAGTAGAACATTTGATGCTATCAATACATTTTTTTACAATAATCGGCGCATTATCATATCCCTGCATCCAACATACCCAAACAGGTGATTTAGCATCATATTCACATTTTGCCGAATAATCGCGATATTTATCTAAAACATATGAATATTCTTTCTCCAATTGCTGTATTATCATAGTATGAATTTTCTGATTTAGTATATAAGATAAATTTGTACCTCTTAAAGCAGATACTAAAAATCTTGTTACACCTATCTTAAATTGTCTATGTTTAATATCTTCAAGCAACATTTTCAAAGGGGAAGTTATTCTATTTTTCAATATTGTTACAATTCCCAATTTTATCACCTTATAATCCGATTTTTAACCAATTTCTTACCCTACAGACCAAATCTAAACCTGTAGAAAAATTAGATATTTTAAAAACAAATCTGTCTATAAATCTTTTATCTTTTATTTCTGATGGTAAAACTTTCACAGAATTACGAATTTCTTTTACCTTGTTTTTTCCATAATTATTCTTGTCAACGCTTTTATTTTTTAATAACATTTGATATTGATAAATACAACAAGAACATAATGATAACTTAGCCTTTACAAAAATTTCAGGATAGTTAACTTTAACAAAGTCCATTCTTTCCTTTACACCATCTAGCATATCTAATCTTTTTAAATTGTAAGTACCCATTATACTACCAGACCGTTGATAATAATAATAACATTGTCTGTATAAATATACTATTTTTTTTGCTTTTGATAGTGCATAAAAAGTAAAAAACTCATCTTCATTTATTTTATCTTTTCTAAATTTCAGTCCCTGCAAAACACTTCTTTTATAAATCTTATTCCACACTACAGTTTTTATATTAATATCATCAATAGTATTCTCTATAGCTGTTTGAGAATCAACAACCTCATACTTATTTGATAAATTAGGAATGAATGGTTTATCACTAACATTAATAATATTAAATGCAACAATTTGAGCATTACATTCTTTAATTTTTGCCATAGAAAGTGAAAAAGTTTCCAAATCAATCCAATCATCACTATCTATAAAGCTAACATACTCACCGGTTGCAACTTCCATACCAACATTTCTGGCATCAGAAAGTCCACCATTTTCTTTATGTACAACCTTAATTCTACTATCTTTTCCTGCATAATCATCACACATTTTAGGACAATTATCCGGTGAACCGTCATTAACTAATATGATTTCTAAATTTTTATATGTTTGATTTATAATGCTATCAACACACCTATCAAGGTATTTTTCTACATTATAAATCGGTACTATAACACTAATTACTGAACTCATAAATAAAACCTACTGCTCTGGATCTAATTTTTTTACCCTTATTTTATCATATATTGGAAATATTAATTTAAAAATATGAGGAATATATCTATACATGAAATATAGAACCTTATCTCTTTTATTATTATAAAAACCAAGAGTTTTGTATTCTTTTATTTCTTTCATTGTTTGTTTTTTTTCATTTTTATATTTTTTGTCATTGTAAAAAACATACACTCTATATAGATTCATCAAATTATCTGCAATTCTACAATATGCATCTCTTTCATATACTTTATTCTTAGAGACATCACAAATCTTCCTAGAAACATACAAACATTGGCTTGCAGATTTTACTGCATTTGCAGAATGTGTAGAACTACTGTTCTGTGCAACATAATTGTAAAAAGGTTTGTCAATATAAACACTTTTGTCTATTAAATTGAATAAATAGATATTAGCCAAAACATCTTCATTAAACTTAATAGTTTCATCTAAACGAACATTGTCGAATAATGACTTTTCATATAGTTTATTCCAAAGCCCCCCTACAAATAACTTTCCTTGTACTAAACAAGACATAGCCTCATCATGGTCTTGTACAACAACTTTATCATTATTACCTACAATGGAAACAATATTCTCATTTTCATCAATATTCTTATAACTGCAATGTACAATAGGAACATTATATTTTTCCATTGTGTCGTTTAGTGTTTGATACATATCTGCATCAATATAATCATCTGCATCAACAAATGTAATTAATTCTCCGATAGCCTTTTCTATACCTACATTTCTTGCATGAGAAACCCCACCATTAGGAATTGTAATTACTTTTAATCTATTATCATTTTCAGCAATTTTCAGACAAATATCTTCTGTGCTATCTTTTGAACCATCATTAATCAATAGTACTTCTAAATTACTGTATGTTTGATTTAAAATACTATCTAAACATCTCTTAATTGTCTTTTCAGCATTATATGCCGGTACAACAATAGAAATCAATTTTTCCATACACAAATCCCTTACTGATAACAACTTGCTAATTTCCAAAGTTCAATATCATTATTAACAAAAGCCTTTTCAACTTGTCTTAGCATATAGGGTAACTTAACCTTATGATTTGGTTTATACTCTATAAATAGCTCTTTTGCTAAAACGAACAACGCATCTATAATATCTTCACTTAAACCATTTATGCTTCCAAAATAATATGTACTAATGTGTCTTAATACTAAAGTATAAAGCTGTTCATTTATAGGTAAATTACTTTTCTTATATTGTTCAAGAATTTCGACTAAAATCCAATATGAGTCAATAGTTTTTACGTTTGCTGAATTACCTTGAACATGAGAAAAATTCTTTTCATACCACTTATATTCATACTCAATTTTTGAAATATAAGCATAATTCTTACACTGTGTAAAAATCAAAAATTGAATAATTGTATCCTCATACCAATATCCCGGGAAAAATCTTACATTATTCCACAATTCTCTTTTATAAACTTTACACCAAGGAAGACCGGCCAAATTCATTATCTTATCTCCATTTTTATAACCCATCAAATTATATTTTGGATATATATTAGGAATAATATCAAATATTTGACCATTTTTTTCTTTTGATAGATCGTGTGCACACATAACCATATCATAGTCATTACTATATGCTTTATTAAGCAAAGTTTCTACAATATCATCATGTACAATATCATCACAATCAACAAACATAATATATTTACCGACTGCATTATTAATACCGGTATTTCTAGCTGCTCCAATACCTGCATTCTTTTGATATATCAGTTTAACTTTAGAATTATTTTCATACTGCTTGATAACTTCACCCGCACCATCAGTTGAACCATCATCAACTATAATTAATTCATAATTATACCTGGTTTTCTGATTTAATATTGCGTCAATATTAGCCTTAATTATCTCTACATAATTATATACAGGAACAACAATAGAAAGGTCAACTGAACTGTCGATAGCTTTATTGTCATAAACAGGTTTACTGTCTAACCTAGGATAAACACCATTAACAATTTCTTTTGCCTTAGAAACATTCATTATTTTCTTTGTCTTTTTTCTCTTTATTTTTTTAACCCAAAAAAACACACAATAAAGAAAATAAGCTATTTTCGCAAGTATACTGCAAAATAATTCATTATGAAATTTTTTATAAAATCTAAAATAAAAACCGTATACCATCTTATTATCTTTCTATAATTATAAATTATTTAACATGTCTTCAACTGCTTTTACAGTTTTTTCTGTACTAAATCTTTGTCCTCTGACTTTTGCTTGTTCCTTATAATGTTGAAGCAAATTTTCTTTTGTTAATATCTTTTTGATACCTTCATAAAGTGCATCTTCATTATTCTCAGTAACAATACCATATTCGTTATTGTCACCTAGTAACTCATATGCACCACTGCAATTTGTACTTACAACAGGTGTTCCAACAATCAAAGCCTCTGTTACTGCTGTACTGAAGCCCTCTCGTCGGGAAGAACACACATACAAATCGGCATTTTTCACATACTTGTATGGATTATCTCTAAAACCTAAGAAAGTAAAAGTATCTTCCAAATGATTATCTCTTAAATATTTTTCATATTTTTCTTGTTCTTCGCCAATGCCAAGAATATATACGTGATTCTTTATACCGTTATCTAGTAGCTTTTTATGTATTTTCATAAGTCTGTCATAGCCCTTTGACGGTACAATTTTCGCAACAGAAACAAGATTATATACATCTTTATCAAAAGTTAAATCAGCAATTGTTTCGTTAGACTTAGAAATAATTTTATCAGATTCATTAGTATTGTATAATACATCTATCGGACATCTAAGACCTATTACAGACTTTACACTTTCTCTTACTGTATTAGATACACAAACAAATCTATCGTAATTTTGATATAACTTTACAGCCTCTTCATAGTCTCTAAAACCAGTTTGAATAGCAGCCTTGGTATTTTGCTCTATATGTATCCAACTAACTGTTTTAGTGTTTGGATTAGTACATCCACTTACAATTCTAGCAGCAGGACCTTCTAAATACGATACAACAATATCATAATCTCCTTTGACATAATGTTTATATAATTTCTCTGGTGAAAATAGTTTTAAAAGATGTGTATATCCTTTTACAAGCACCTTATACCCGGCAATATACTTTACATCATAATGCAAATATTTTTTGTTAACACCTACGTCAAACAAAGTCTGTAATGTAACATCAAATTTTGATTTATCTATATTATTAACTAAGTTAACCAAAACCTTTTCAGCACCACCATGTGCTAAATTAGGTATTAAGAATAAGACTTTTTTTCTCATAATGTATAACCTTTCAAATACAGATTATAAATCTACTTTCATATATGAATTTTTAGACTTTTTTACCACTAGATTTTTTAACATAAAACCAAATGGAATACATAAAAAAGTCATTATTTTTTTCGGAGATTCTCTCAAGAAATGTTTATTCTTAATTATCAATGAACTAGACACGTAATGGATGCAAGCTTTAATCTTTTCCTTAGTAGTGATACTATGAATCATTTGAAATTTTCTAAACCAAGCAAATCCTTTAGGATTATTTATGTACTGTCTATACATATTTGTGCTTGAACCATCCATTTGGTAATCAACATAACAAACATTTTCATTCAGTATCTTCATTTCATATTTTTCGTCGATTAAACAATACTTTATAGAAAGTGAAATATATTTTTCACCCTCAAAAACCGGATATTCTGGTGTACTCTTTATAATATCTGTTCTGTATATAAGTTTTTTATCGCCCTTACCACCATTAGCGTAATATCCTAACAATGTAATCGAATCACAGTCTCTAGGTAACTCTTTTCCTATAACCCTTTTAGTAGAGTCAGCAAAGTCAAGTGCAATAATACCGGCATATCCTTTATTTCTGTTTTCATTCCAACACAATTCAATCAATTCTACTGCATTATCTGGCATATAGTCATCTGAATCAATACAGACATTTAGTTCTGTATCAATATTTTCATATGCAACATTATGGGCTGTATGCATACCACCATTTTCCTTATGTACATATTTAATTTCAAAACCATTATCAGCACTCAGCCAATTTTTGATCGTATCATATGGATTATCAGTAGAACCATCATCAATTATTAACCATATAAAGTTCTTACTAGTTTGTCTACATAAACTTTCATAAGTCCTAGTTAATGTATTAATTCTATTGTAAAGTGGTGTAAAAACTGTCAATAAAGGTTTATTTGTATTCATTGTATTCATTTATATAAAACTCCTGAAGCCATTTTGCGTTGTTTTTAATATCAAATTTTACTTCAACAATTTGATTTTTCATATTAACTTTTTTGTAACTTTCTGTATGTTCAAGCACGGTTTCTGCCCATACTTTGGGACTTTCTTTCAAAGATATAGGAATTACTTTATCAGAAATAACACACTCTTGTGGTATTTCTTTTGAAATAAAACAAAGATTAGAAGCAGCTTGATTTTCAACTACTGTTACTGATAACCCCTCAAATAAAGATGGAAACACAAATGCATTAAAACATTGTACTACTTCATTTACATTTTTAATAATTCCGGTAAAAACTATCTTATCTAAAACATTTTTTTCTATTGAATAATTCTTAATATCTTTTTCCAATTCTCCTGCACCTACAAGAACAAGTACAGAATTAGGCTTTATTTTGCATATTTCTGAAAAAACATCTATCAAAAATGTATGATTCTTTTGTTTATTAAAGCGACCAACATGACCAACAACAAATTTATTTCCTAGGTTGTATTTTTCTCTTATATTATTTTCTACTTTTTCATTATATAAAAATTTATCAGTATCAATAGCATTGTTTAATTGTATAAATCGGTTTTGATTTTTTTCGCCATACAACCACTTTGCGGCGTTTAAACCACAAGTAAAAAGATGAGTATCATACGACAACATTTTATGCTTAAAATAATTTCGCATAATCATCTTTATATCAAAACTATTCGGTGCATTATGAGCATGACAAATTCGAACAGGGACCCCTTTTTCTTTTGCAATCTTAAAAGCAAAATATCCAAGTTCAGACATATGAGAATGGATAATTTTATACTCACTGTGCTCTGTAAAAAAATCACTGAGTTGTTTTTTATAATGGGAAAAATTATTTGGATAAATTGGATCCATATGATATATTTTTCCACCCAAAGATTTTATTTCATCATCATATTCTCCTTTTTTATCACGATGAACCATAAAATCAAACTGAACTAAATCACGATTAATATTGCGATAATAATTCATTACCATTGTTTCTGCTCCGCCACAATCCATTATAGTAAACAGATTAAGTACTCTTATAGGTTTTTTCACTTTATCCTCCAACTACTAATACTATAAATCAACATAAACGTCTTGAATTTTTTCTGCCATATTTTTAATTCCAAACGATTTTAATTTTTCTTCATTAAGAACCATCTTTTCTTTGGAATTTATATAATCATAAATCTGTCTTGCCCAATCATTAGCTGACATTTCGAGTGATAAGAATTTACACTTACCACAATTAACAGTATTAGGAACAGTATCCGAAGCAAAGCAATCTAATCTTGCAGCCTGTGCTTCAACTAAAACTAAGCCAAATCCTTCATAATTAGAAGGTAGTAAAAAATATTTACACTTACTCAATACATTTTCAACATCATTTCTGATACCTAAAAAATGTATATTTTTATTTACTGACAACTTATTAACATATTTTTTCACTTCTTGGCTTAATCCACCTTCACCCACCCAATAAAAGCTAATCTTATTATCAATCTTATAAAGTTCTTCAACAATATCAGCTAAGAAGAAAGGATTTTTGGGTGATACAATTCTTCCTATTGTACAAAATTTTAATTCAGAGTTACAATTATCATTTTTAGTTTTTATAAATTTATCTATATCAACACCATTATCTATAGTTAGGAAATTGCCATTACCAAAGAAATATTCACCAGCTAGATCAGAACATGCTACTCTTTTAGTAGAATAACGGCACATCCATTTTTTCATTATTTTAATATATGTATTTTTTAATTTTGCCTTAAAGGAACCGGAACCAACTTCATTATTTGAAACATGCGAATGACATATTCTATTTTTTATCTTTAGTTTCTTAGCTACCAAAAGATTTATCCCATTCAACATATCCATATTTACGTGTATTACATCAAAAGGTCCATAATGTTTTAGACATTTTTTCAAAGCAAATGGCCATTTTAGAAGTTTAATCCCATCCAAATCTGATATATGTATCACCTTAACACCATTGTTTATTACTTTATCTTCCCAAAACTGTTTATCATCTTTATCAACTGCGATAAAATAAGTTATTTCAAATCTATCCAAATCCCAATTAGAAGATAAATTCGCAAATAAAGTATCAATACCATTTGGTCCTAATCCATGTAATACAACTGCAACTTTTATTTTATTCATATTCAAATCACCATTTACTAATCTACTTTTTTCTTAAATAGTCCATTATCTTCAATAACCATAGCAATAATAATGCATTATTATTTTTTGCAAGTTTAAAGAAAACTTTCCATTGTATAGGCAAATAAGAAAAATCCAAATCTTTTAATGCTATTTGATAATGTTTCATTGAAAGTATGTTATATATTTCCTTCTTTTTTTCTTTAAATGACATTTTTTTATCTTCAGCAAGATTAATACCTAATCCAATTAAGCCAAAACAAATTCTATTCTTTAAAGCATCATAATATTCTCTAGACATATCATTTCTGTCTAATAAAAATTTTATACGACTATACATTTCTCTCCATCGACTTACTAATTTTTTTTTATAATTATGTGTCAATGAAGATTCGTTATCTTTTCGGTAATGAGACAACAAGTCTGGTATATAAACTGCAGAATTGATTCCTAAAAACACTTCTATATTAAACAGTGCATCTTCAGTTCCTATAATTTTTGTATCAGTAAATCTAACATCGCCTATAACACTTTTTTTATATAATTTACCCCAGGCAGTAACCAAATTATCTATTGATTGCGGATTTGCCAGTTCATCACCAACAAGGCCAACCATTCTCCTTGACAATTGGTTTATATTCTTTTCACTCCATATTATTTCAGTTTTATCAAATAAATAATTATCTTTTTGTAAATCAGAAAACTCTTTTATGTAAGGCCAAAAAACCACGTCTGCGTTATACTTTTCACTAGCATTAATTGCTTTTTCACAGGTATCTATTTCAATCCAATCATCACTATCAATGAACATAATATAATCACCATTAGCATTATTCATTCCGGTATTTCTTGCACCAGATAATCCTTGATTTTTTTGAGAAATAACCTTCACCCTATTGTCAGCTAATACAAATTTCTGTATTATGTTCATTGAGTTATCAGGACTTCCGTCATCTATGATAATTATTTCAATATTTTTATAAGTTTGATTAACAAGAGAATATAAACATTTTTCTAAATAGTTTTCAGTATTATACACCGGAACTATTATACTTATTAGTGAATCCATTATAAAACCTGCCTATAAGCCCGACATAATATACGGATATATCTGTACTATGTATAAACATACATACAATAATATACTAAATGTCCACATTGTTTGTCGGTTTTTTTCATTAAATAAGTGTTTTATTTCCCATGGCAATAAAACATAACTATATAAACTACAATATATAGGTAAACGACCTATAAATATACCACTTGTAAACATTGAAACTAAATAAATACCGGCAGATACTATTGACATATTGGTGCAAAAATTTATAATCTCATCATCTGTTTGTTGTATTTTTTTTCTTCCCCAAACCGCAATAATAGCTGGCACAGAATATATCAACACCCTTATAATACTAGTACCATCATCATTGATACCTTTATAATCACTAACCACACTTACATATTGTGTATAGGAAAGAGAAGAATCCATTAATTCTGTAAATTGCCCAACAAATGCAACTGCTAGCAATGCTAAAAACATAAAAATAATGGTTCTTTTATTAAACGCTTTTCCTAGACAAACTAGTACAATAGGAATCATAATCAATGCTGATTGATGCATGGTAGATGCCAATAAGATAGCTGGTATAAATATAATATACTTACGCCTAATAATAAACGATGTAAATAAAAGTATAATGCTAACAGCCGTAAATTGTCTAATTCCGTTAAACATCCATGAAATATAATCTATAGAAGTTATAAATAGAAAAAAAGAAAATGCAAAATCTTCTGAATATTTCTTAAACAGTGAAGCAACTGCTATCGCTTGGAACATTGCTATAATAAACAAATAAACATAATACAGAGCGCTATCTTTAATTACACATTTTAAAATAGCAACTAAAAAGTAGAAAACTTTATCCTTCATTGTTCCTTTAAGAATATCAAAAGCATCTTGATAAGAAGTAGACATATGCTTAAATGTATAAACATATGCGCCGGTATCTCCAATATTTTCAGACCTAAATGTAGTCATCAAAACAAGAGGTAGTATAGACAATAATACCATACCCCATTTATACCTGTTTTGAACATTTCTATTATTTATATTATAAATTTGATTATAACCACTTTCAAAAGATTTACTATTAAAAAATAATTTTATTACACCCACCCACAGAAGGATAAAAATATATTGCAAAATATGCAACTCCTATCTTTAATTGTTACAAAACAACCACTATATAACTTGTTTTATTGTCTCATTGACAACATCATTTTTATCAAAATTATCTTCCATATGCTTACGGGCAAGTTTACCCATTTCAACTTTTTGTTCATAAGGAAGATTTATAAATTCTTTCATTTTTATATACAAATCTTCTTTATCCTGCACCTTTACAAGATAGCCACTTTTCTTATCCACAACTGCTTCCTTACAGCCATAAATATCGCTTGTAATAATAGGCCTACCAACTGATGCACTTTCCAGCAAAGTATTTGCCATTCCTTCGTGATAGCTAGGTAGCACCACACAATTTGACTCTTGAATAAAAGGCACAACATTCTTTTGAAAGCCAAAATACTTTATTAAACCCTTGGACTGAAGTTCTTTTACCTTTTCTTCATATTCATCTTCATAAATTCCAATGAAATTAAACTGAAGATTGTTATATTCTTTTCTTAATTTTTCAATGACATAAAATAATTCATCTACACCTTTTTCTTTCATAATTCTAGCAAAGAACAAAAAAGTTATCTTATCTTCATCATTCGGATAAGGTGTAAAAGCAAATTTCTCAAGATTTACACCGGCACCATTGAGTACATAGGTCTGACTAGGCTTAAACAACTTCATATCAAGAACAGTTTGTTCATTACCCTTATTCTCAAAAAACACTTTCTCAGCTTTATTCATAGAATACTTGTACATTTTTGAAATAACAAATCTCAGTAATCCACCGTTATTAAAAGCTGAACCAAGTCCGGTTACATTGCAATAACAAGGAATTTTCTGAGATTTACAAGCCCACGCACCATAAATATTACACTTAATTGTATATGTAATAACCTTGTCAGGTTTTTCTTCTTTTAATAGTCTTTTATACTCACTAATAAGTTTTAAGTCTTCAATAGGGTTAATTGCTCGTCTGTCCATATTCTTTACATAGACAAGTCTTGCACCAAAGGAACGCAATTCATCCATATATTCCTTACTATCTTCCGGTAAAGAAATAATAACCTCATGGGACTCAGACAACTTCTGTATTAGCTCTCTACGAAAAACTCTCAATGTTAAATAATGATTAGCAAGAATTAATATTTTCATACAGTTGTTGTTTCCTCTACCTTTTCATCAATTTCTTTTGGGTCATTTGACCTGTGCCGCCCTCTACAACACCGTCATGCTTAAATACACTGACAACTGTCACAAACAGACATTTAACATCAAACCAAAAACTTAATTTATCATAGTAAACCTTATCCATCTGTACCTTAATAGGAATAGGCAATTCATCCCTACCATTAATCTGTGCCCAACCGGTAAGCCCCGGTTTTAAAGAATTAATATTATATTCATCTCTTTCAGCAATAAGGTCATCTTGGTCCCATAAAGCAGGTCTTGGACCGATAACAGACATATCTCCTTTAAATATATTAAAAATCTGAGGAAGTTCATCAATACTGGTTTTTCTTAAGAATTTGCCAACCTTAGTTATGTACTGATCCGGATTTTTCAATAAATGTGTTGGACAATCCTTCGGAGTGTCAACCCTCATTGTACGAAATTTTAAAATATTAAAATAATTTTTATTCTTACCAACTCTCTTTTGCTTAAAGAAAATCGGTCCTTTACTTGTGCACTTAATTACAACACAAATTGGTAAATATATAATTGACAAAAATACAATAGCCATAAAAGAACAAATTATATCAATTACACGCTTTACAAATCTATTGTAAAATGAATTTTCTCTACCCTTCATAAATTCACCCACAAATACTAAAATCTAAATAAAACATATAATAACACAAAGTTATTATATCACACAATACCTCTAATATCAACACAGTATAACGATTCGTTATACTGTATAACGATTTATGTGTATATTATTCTTTAATTTCGCACACTAATTCTATTGTTTTTAAAATTAATTGTTAGAATAAGCCAAATATTACTGTTAATTATGTTAATATAAATTATTCTATACTACTAATATTTATATTATTATATAAAAACGCTAAGTGACTTGCTGTATCATCACTTAGCATCTTTGTATTTTTAATATTTAATTACACTTTATTTAAAATATATCCCTCAACTGCATTTTCTTTTGGAATAATATTTCCGGGACTTCCTAAAACAATAGAATTATCCGGAACATCAAAATTTATATATGTATTTGGTGCAATCAATACATTGCTTCCTATTTTCACTTTTCCTACAATAACAGAATTTGCACCAATCCAAACATTATCTCCTATAATTGGTGCACCGTATTTCTTTCCTCTTGATTGTAATCCAATAGTTGCATTAGCAGATATATAAATATTCTTTCCTAATGAAGCACTGCCATATATCACTATAGTTCCTTTATGTGCAATATAAAAGCCGTCACCAATTTTTGTACCAATAGGAATATCTATGTCACATCTACGTTCAATATTTCTTAATTTCCACTTATAATAAAAACCTAATATTAAATTTTTATTAGCATAATAACTCGCTTTTCTAAATGTAACAATATATTTTAATGTGAATATTCTACTTTTGTAAAACAAAGGACGTTTTTCTTCACCAAAATATCTATAACAATCTTTTTCGATAAGACTTTTCAATTCAATATTCATTATTATTTTCTCACTGTCACTGTCTTTATTATTTTTTTTAAAAAGTTTTCATTATTATTAACAACTCCGGATTCACACAAATTATAAAATTCTTGCTTATCTCTTACAGTTGCTAATTTATTTAATTCATCCCAAACTTTTTCTCTTTCTGTATATGATTTAAAATAATCAGATGCTAAAATAAAAGATTCAGACTTAAAAATTCTATCAATAATATCAAAGATTTTGTTTTTATCTTCATTTTTACTAATTAAAGAAATAATAATACTTCTGCAAAAATAAACTGTTTCCAAATTATAAGTCCAAAGAATTTCATCCAAGTTTAATTCTTTTAATTTTTCATTAATGGTAGGTTTTATTTTATCATAATCAGACAACAAAGCTAACCCTGAATCATTTGAAGATGAAAAACCTACACCAACATTCCAACAATAGAAACATTTTTCACTTGTTGAAATTCTATTAAGACTATCATTTGAAAAGCAATGATAATTTAAATATTCATCCTCAGCAAAAAACAAACCCTTATCTATATTGACTACAGACTGTTTTACTAAATCAGCATCATAAATCTTATTCCATACAGTTGTAGAAAAATTATTTCCGATACCTAAAGCACCTTTAAGTCCTTCATTAAAGATTTCTTTGCCGGTATATATATTACTGGATTTCTCAACTTTTTTCTTAAACAAAGGATTATATTCTTTATAGTGACCAAATTCACATATTTGTGATTCATTTTTTACTATTTCATTATACATATTTTCCAGCGCATATTTATTAATATACCTATCGTCTTGGTCAGAAAAAGTAATATATTTACCTTTGCACTCCAATACTCCTTTTTTTCTTGCAAAAGAAGTACCCTTATCAAAACTTTGAAAAACACTTACCCTACTATCTTTCTTTGCAAGTTTATTGCAAATATTTAAAGAATTGTCATTTGAAAAATTTTCAACTAAAACTATTTCAATATCTTTCAAAGATTGATTCAAAATACCATTAACACATTTACCGATATATTTCGCACCATTATGAACCGGTATCACCACAGAAACTTTTATCATATCTTTATCCTCTATAACAAATATCATTTATAATTCAGTAAACTAAAATTCTACTTACTTTTATTAACCCAATTATTATATTTCTCTTTTAATTTAAATTTCTTTTCAAGTAATGACCATAAGAAATCATAAACCATTGCACCAACACAAGAAATGATAAAAGCTAAAATAGTAACAATAGCAATATAAACAATATAATTACCGGTTACGCTAGGAATAAATTTTTCGAATAGTTTTAATAATACAATATACACTTTTGTATGTAAAAGATATATTACATATGTATATCCGGATAATTTTCCTAAATTAATCTTTATTTTTATACCACTAAATGCAATAAATACACATATTGACGCAATTATAATTAATGGTGAAAACCAATTACTATATACATCTATACTAAATTTTGAAAAACCGGTTATTCCTCTGTACAAAAATAACAAAGCATAACTAACAATAGCAAAAATAAAATACAATCCCTTAAATTTTATTCTAGACATATTTTCATAAATCACATTACCTACCAAGAAATAGCCTACAAAAGAAAAAATAATGCCAAATGCCCATGATACAGAATATGTAGAAGTTAATTGTGAAATCATCGCAACAAAAAGCCATACAAAAGAACCTATTGTATAGCACTTTTTGCTTATAGTATTTTTTATTCTTATAATTATCGGTACAAGAAAATATAATCCAACAAGCATAAACATAAACCAGTAATTATTAAAATTACCTTTCAATAATGATAGAACAGGCTCTGCTAAACCGGCACCTTTCAATACTGCACTTACTTCCGAAATTATTAACATTAAAAATGAAAATATAATTAATGGTATTCCTATTTTATAAAAAGATTTTGCATAAAAGTGTTTATAGTCTGCATTCTTTTCATTATTTAAAATAAACGCACCGGATAGCATAACAAAACACGGAACACTGAATCTGGTAATAATATTAATCAAACTGCAAATATTAAACCCAACTAATGATATGTTGTTGCTATTAGCAACAGTTGCATTTACATGTATAAGCACAACCGAAATAGTTGATATTATCCTTAACAAATCAAAATTACTTTGCCTACTTTTTATTATTTTATCACCCATAAAGTTGCCCCTTAATACAATATGTTACCATCATAACATATATAAATTCATTAATTCAAGTAATTTTTATATTTTTCTTCTTCACAAAAGTCAATCCCCCACTGACTAAGTCAATAGGGGATTTAGTATATATTAAGGATTAGGGGATAATGGTAAATTCTACTGTGCTGATGCTAGTGATAATTTAGGTGGATAGCAAATCAATTTTAAATTACCACTAGCTATGCACTATATTAAAATTACTCAAAAGTAAAGGCGTTATCCTTGAAATCACAAGTAATCTTGTTATCTTTGGATACTTTACCTTCAAGCATTTGTTCAGAAAGGGCATCTTCAATCTTAGTTGTGATTGCTCTTCTTAATGGTCTTGCACCGTAATCGGGGTCGTAACCTTCCTTAGCAATTTCCTTAACTGCTGTATCTGTGAAAGTAATATCAACACCAAGACCATGTAGTCTCTTCTTTAGAGTATCAAGCATCTTACCGGCGATTTGTTCAATATCCTTCTGATTTAGCTTGTTGAATACAATAATGTCATCAACACGATTTAGGAATTCCGGTCTGAACATACTCTTTAGTTCATCAATAACCTTAGTCTTAACTTCTTCAAAAGAATTTTCCTTTTCTTTTTCTGATGAGAAGCCTAGAGAACTGTTCTGATGATCTGTAATAATTCTAGCACCAACATTACTTGTCATAATGATAACAGTGTTCTTAAAGTCAACTGTTCTGCCTTGGCTATCTGTTAGACGACCATCTTCAAGAATCTGTAGCAAGATGTTAAATACATCAGGATGAGCCTTTTCGATTTCATCAAACAAGATAACTGAATATGGTTTACGACGAACCTTATCTGTTAGATAACCACCTTCATCGTAACCAACATATCCTGGAGGTGAACCGATTAGTTTGCTGACTGTGTGCTTTTCCATATATTCAGACATATCAAGTCTGATCATAGCATTTTCATCACCAAACATAACCTCTGCAAGTGACTTACAAAGTTCTGTTTTACCTACACCTGTTGGTCCTAGGAAGATAAATGAACCTACAGGACGCTTAGGGTCTTTTAGACCTACTCTACCTCTTCTGATAGCTCTGCTGATTGCTGAAACTGCTTCATCCTGACCGATAACTCTCTTGTGAAGAATTTCTTCCATCTTTAGTAATCTTTCAGACTCTTCCTGAGTTAACTGTACAACAGGTACACCTGTCCAGTCAGAAACAATCTTTGCAATATCTTCGGCAGTAACTTCTCCACCTTGCTGATTATCTTTGTGCCACTTTTCCTTTTCAGTATTTAACTTTTCGTCAAGTGACTTTTGTTCATCTCTTAGCTTTGCAGCTTTTTCAAAGTTTTGAGATGCAACTGCTGCTTCCTTTTCCTTTTCAATTTCTTTAATCTTATCTTCAATAGACTTAACATCGGTAGGCATTGTCATACCTTCAAGTCTTACTCTTGAAGCTGATTCATCAATAAGGTCAATTGCCTTATCAGGTAGGAAACGGTCTGCAATATATCTTGAAGATAGCTTTACTGCTGCCTCAATAGCCTCATCGGTAATCTTTACCTTATGGTGAGCCTCATATCTGTCTCTTAAACCTTTAAGGATTTGTATAGCCTCATCTTCACTTGGTTCACCGACTTTAACAGGTTGAAATCTTCTTTCAAGGGCTGCATCTTTTTCAATGTACTTCTTGTATTCATTGATAGTTGTTGCACCTAAGACTTGGAAGTCACCTCTAGCTAGAGAAGGCTTTAGAATATTAGCAGCATCTGTTGAGCCTTCTGCTGAACCTGCACCGATAATTGTGTGAAGTTCATCAATGAATAGGATAACATTGTTAGTATTCTTTACTTCTTCAATGATACCCTTAATTCTCTCTTCAAAGTCACCTCTGTACTTTGCACCGGCAATCATTGAGTTAAGGTCAAGAGCAATAATTCTCTTATCCTTTAGAATTTCCGGTACTTCACCGTTGGCAATCTTTAGAGCAAGACCTTCGGCAACTGCTGTTTTACCTACACCGGGTTCACCGATTAGAACAGGGTTGTTCTTTGTTCTACGGCAAAGGATTTGTACTACTCTCTGAATTTCTTCAGTTCTGCCAATAACAGGGTCAATCTCGCCCTTTCTTGCAGCCTCTGTTAAATCTCTGCCATAAGTATCAAGAGCCTTAGTAGAACCGTTGCCACCCATACCTTGACCGTCAGCACCCATACCATTCATAGACTGGAAGTTATCTTCACCATTGCCTAGGTTTAGTGAGTTGCTGATTTCTCTCACAATATTATCGGTATTAGCACCAAGATCTCTTAAAAAACTTACTGAGTAACTGTCGTTATCAGATAGAATTGCAAGTAGTAAATGTTCTGTGCCAACAAAGTTGTTGCCAATTCTGTTAGCAATATATACAGCCTTTTGCATAACTCTCTTTAGTCTTGGAGTAAAGTCTTCAATAGAAAGAACACTCTTTGAACCTACACCGATTGTGTGTTCAATTGCGTTTCTAAGGTCAGTTTCTTTTACACCTGATTGAGAAAGGATAGTTGATGCAAAGCCCTCTTTATCCTGTGTAAGTGCAAGTAGCAAATGTTCTGTACCTACATATGTGTGGCCTAGTTCAGATGCTACCTTAATTGCACCGTTTAGTGCATCATTAGCTTTTTGTGTGAAACCTTTGAAGTTATACATAAATAACACCTTCCTTTCGATAAGGAAAGCAAATTCCTTATCAGTTTAACTTATTTCTAATATATTCTGCCCTACTAACATCTCTATCCTTTACAGTGATTTGTTCACCTAAAATAGTCATTAGTGTTGCAGGTTGTATTTCTATTAATAAATCATTAATTGTTTCAATGTTAATATTGTCAATCAACCCGGTACTTATGCCAAATCGCACATTTGAAAGTAAGTTTACTGCCTCTTTGTGGCTCATAATACAAGCTGTCTTTAGAATACCCAATGAACGCATAACCTTGTCTTTGGTTTCAATTGACTTTACCAAAGTTTCTCTTTGCTTTAGTTCTTGACTAATAAGTTGGTTTGTAATGTTCTTTAGATTTTCTATTGCTGACTTCTCAGAAATACCAAGGCTAACTTGGTTAGACAGCTGATAAATAGCACCTTCAGAGGAAGAACCCTCACCATGTGCTCCACGAATTGTAAGACCTAATTTATTAAGATTATTGGCTAACATATTCATAGCACCTGACTTTTTCAGTGCCGGTAAATGCAACATTACTGATGCTCTCATACCTGTACCTAAGTTGGTAGGACACTGAGTTAAGTAACCTAACTTTTCATTAAAAGCAAAATTAAGTTGCTCATCAAGCAATGTATCTAGCTTGTCAGCTAAGTCATAAGCCTCATCAAGACAAAAACCATTTTCAATAACCTGTAGTCTTATATGATCCTCTTCGTTTAGCATAATGGAAACTGTACCGTTGTTAAGTAACAAAACTGCTCTGCCTGAAGTATTGCTGATAAATTCGGGACTTACAAGGTGTTTCTCAACTAAAGAAACTTTCATTGTTTCTGACATATTATCAAAATCAATATACTGAAAATCCTTTGCTATAGCTGAGTTACCGTTAATAAGTGCCTTTCTTACCTTTTCATCAACTTCAGCTTTGCCTTTGTCACTTAACCTGCAAGGAAAAGGATAATCCTTCAAGTTCCTTGCAAGTCTTATTCTGGTTGATATTACAATATTATTATCCATTGTTGTCCTCCATTGCTTTGATTTCATCTCTTAACTTAGCAGCCTCTTCAAAGTTCTGAACTTTAACTGCCTCATCAAGTCTTGCCTTTAGGTCGGACAACTTATCCTTTGGTTGTGGCGTTTCTTCTACATTATCAGGAGTTTCGGTATATTCAATACCGGCTACTGACTTCTTACCACAATGGGTTGTGTTGCCATGAATTCTTCTTATTGATGGTAAAAGCATATCAAAGAAAGTGTCATAACAATCTGCACAACCTACCATACCACTGTCGGCAATATCATAATAGGTACTGCCACAAGTTTTGCAGTGTGTTGACTGACTTCTTGATGGTAATGTGTTACCGAAGAATGAACCTAACAAACTGTTAAATTCTGAACCAAAGTCAGAGAAGAAGCTGTTTGTTGTATAGCCCATTTCCTTTGCACATTCAGGACACAAATCATATTCTTTGTAGTCACCGTTGATTATTGTTTTAATATGAGTATTGGCATTATTCTTACCACATTTTTGACATTTCATAAATCATTCCTCCTAGCTAATTGTTGCAATCAACATATTCTTAAATATTGATGCCCTTAAACTATCTCTAATGTTTTGTGGAGCAGTCGCCAAAGCTCTGTCTGACAATGCAACCATCATTACATTAGCTAACTTTCTATCAAGTAGTTGCTGACGGTATAAATTTTTAATCATCACCTCTGCAGTTACCTTATCAATTTTATCACCGATAGAATTGACAATGTGCATTACAAGTGTTTCGTTATCAGCGTGAACTCTTGTAATTCGGATATAACCGCCACCTCCTCGTCTTGATTCAACCATATATCCTTGTTCCGGTGTAAACCGGCTGGTAATAACATAATTTATCTGACTTGGCACACACCCAAGGGTAGTAGCAAGTTCATTTCTTTGGATTTCTGCGTTCCCGTTGTGGTCATCCAGCATTTCCAAAATCGTTTGAGCTACTAAGTCACTCATCTTCATACTACTCATCTCTTTTCAATATCTATATATTGGAGGTTCTTTTCTTAACCTCTCTTAACTTTGTGACTTTATTATAGGTCTAAAGTCAGATAAAGTCAAAGTCAAAGAAAGTCAAATACGAACCACTAAAGCCGTTTATCTTAAATTAGCTCACTAATTCTCTTGTTTACTTAAATTTTTAAAAATTTTAGACTTTTTTTGACCTTTGATAAAAAGTTTGACTTTCCACTATATTTTTTGACCTTTTTTAATTTTGTTTGTGAGTAAAGGTGAATTAGATATTTGTCTTTTCAATTTGGATTATTGGTTAAAGTTAGTTCGATAAATTAGGGTTTGTGGGGATGTTGCAAATTATATAAAAGTGTATACTATGTCCTTTCTCTCTTATATACCAAGTTATTGCACAATTAATAATACAACAATATTTTGTAGCATAAACAGTACCGATTTTTATATCATATTATGGCTTACAGTTGTAGGGGTTTCACTACAAAAGTTTTTTATTCAAAAACTTTTGCATAAGTTCACATTAGCAAATCAAACTTCGCCTATGGCTCGTTTTCTTTGATGTTCACTTAATTGTTCGCCCGTAATGAAAGTGTGATACCTATGGGATTTTTGTCCTGTTTACAGATTATAAATTTATAATATCTACAAAGGACAAAATACAAATAGAAAGGTTAATTTTCAAACGGGACATCAATGATGTCCCCTACACCTGTGAGTCATAGTTTCATATGATTTTATGGTATATATTCTCACTACAAATTTACCTTAACCCACAGACAAAATTGAAAAACCACAATCAAAAACAAACACAAAAGGCGACACCCTATGGTAGGAAATACCATAGGGTGTTTTGGGATTTGGGAATAATGAAACAAATCAATTGTTGTAAGCTAGTTTAATTTTTAAGCCAATCTAATTTTGCTTAAGCTAATTTAATTTTTATGCTTAATTAATTATGTTTATGCTAATTTGATTTTATGCAAATTTAATTTTTAAGCCAATTAAATTTTAATTAATACCGGTTTAATTTTAAATGCCTGTATAATTTTTAATAAGCACAATAGCTTTTTAGAAAATTTAGATTTTCATTTATAAAAATTAATCTATATCTTCCTTTAGTGCTTCAATTATTGAGCCTTTCTTAATTTTGTTAACTGCATAGAACATTGTAAGTCCTACAATTAAGAATACTGCAACAACTACAATTAGGTAAATCATAATATCAGGTCTAAAAGGATAACCTGCTGAGCCTAATGAAACATTCATACCATAGCTAATCAGCAAGCTAAGTGGCAAACCGATAATCAAAGCCTTAATACCATATAACAAACTTTCCAGGCAGACAATTTTGTAAAAGCCTTTCTTGGAAACGCCAACTGAACGTAGCATTGCAAATTCTCTTTTTCTCATTGCAGTACCTGTAGAAATTGTGTTAACAATGTTAAACAGTGTAATCAAAGTAATCAGTGTAATAAAGCCATATAGGAACACCTGCATAGTAAACTTAATAGAATCAGTTGTCTGTTGTTCCATCTCAATATTACTTATATATTCTACACCGTAATTATCTGAAATATCCTCAAGTGTTTTAACTAATTTTTTACTGTCATCAGTAACATAACCATAGGTTACAGTCATATTACTTGGCTTATTATTTGTAACCTTTAAGTATTCTGTCATTGGTGCAAACATAGTGATTTCACTGTTATCGTCCATAGTGAACATTGAGTCATTCTCATCATACTTAATAAAGTCACCAATATGAATATTGTTTTCTTCTGATAAAATATGACCTTCCAGTTTATAGTTATCTTCATAAATAGAATCGTCAATAAAACCACCGGCATATAAATCTGATTGGTCACAATACAAACCATAGTTCTTGACACTATCTTTAAATACCGGATCACCCTTTGACTTATCACCAACACTGTTAACTGCAAGTGCTAATAGATTTTTGCCATAATACTTACTTTTATCAATATTATTATCCTTACAAAGTTTATCAAAATACTTGTCATCAACTAAATGCAAACGCATACATAGTTCTTCTTTATATTTATTCTTGTATTTAGAATTCATATAATCAAGATATTTATCCTTATTACTCTTTAGTTGCTGAATATAATAAGCAGTTATTGAATACTTATCTTTAACATTATTATCCTTAGCAAGTGCTTTATCAAGATTTTCTGCATTACTATATTGAACTGCAACTTCTACCTGATAAGGTTCTTTCTCAAACCCACCTACTTGATTTGTAAGCATACTACAGAAGTAGTTTACTGAAATAAACAGTACAACAGAAATAGTAAGTGAAACAATAATTAATCTTGATTTTTTGCCGTTTCTCTTTAGATTTTTGTTGGCTATTTCACCTTCATAACCAAAGATTTTTCTAATCAACTTTGATGACTTTAGACTTTTTGCCTTTAGCTTAATTGAGTCATTCTGTCTGATTGCATCAATAGGACTAATCTTTGAGGACTTTCTGGCCGGAATATATGCAGAAATAAAGATTGTAATAATACTAAATACAATTATCGAAATAATACTCCAAACCGGTACTGATAAAATAGAATCAATTTTATCCATACCAGACAATGCATTGGCATCAGCCAGTCTATTTATAACTACATTTAAAGTAATATAAATACCGATAATACCGAAGAAAATACCTAAAGGAATTGCAATCATTCCTAGGAAAGCACCTTCAAAATATACTGAATTTCTCTTCTGCTTTCTGGTAGCACCAACACTTGCCAACATTCCTAAGTATCTGATTCTGTCTGTCAGCGACATTGAAAAGGCATTATACACCAGCATAACTGAGGCAGTAATAATAATTATCAGCATAATTATAATAGATACAATCAATATAGCTGTAATATCATTGATTGCCAATGCACCTTGGCTTAGCAAATATTCTGTATTTAAATTACAATAATCAGCAACAACATATTTTTTTAGAATATTATCAATTTGTTTTGTTGCGTTAATATGAACATTTTTTAATTTTCCGTAAATGTCAATACCGGATAGATTATCCTTAGAGGCAGTACCATTTTGACCAAATATGATATTTTGACTATAAATTTGAGTTGCAATATCATCTGTCATAATACCGGTAACAGTAACAACCCTTGTTTCATGCTTTTTAAATATATCACCGACTACAACCTCATCAGCATACTTTTCTTCTTTGGTTGTTTTGTCGTAATATTTACCGATTTCAAGGGTAATCTTATCCCCTACTTTCCATGACAGTTTATTGTCATCAATGTAAGACTTTTCAACAAGCACTTCATTTTCATTAGTAGGTAACTTACCCTCAAACTTACTTGTCATAATCATATCCAAGCAGTTAGAATCATATGTTCTTAAGTATGTTGTAACATTCTCAGGATTTTTCACTTTACTTTGTGGTACAATAGTATAATCATAATCATACCCAAAACCAACTTTTTTTAGTTCACTTTCATTTTTTATTTTTAGTGTATCTGTTGTTTCTGTATAAGTACTAAAATCATAGTCACCTGTAGTTTGTTTCATAATTTGTCCTGTAACATTAAGTAACGATGACATACCAACAAATACTGCTGTAATCATTGCTACTGCAACAATGATACCTAAGATAGTGACAACTGTTCTGCCTTTATTTTCTTTTAGGTGACGCAAAGTTAATGTTCTTACAATATTCAACCTTTACTCACCTCATCCTTAACAATCTTACCATCTTCAATAGCAATAATTCTGTCAGCAGACTGAGCAATTCTTTCGTCATGAGTAATCATAATTACTGTTTGGTTATGCTCTCTGTTAAACTTGCGAAGTAAAGCAACAATTTCCTTACTGTTTTCACTGTCAAGGTTACCTGTAGGTTCATCGGCAAGTAAAAGTGCAGGATTGTTAGCCAATGCTCTGCCGATAGAAACTCTCTGTTGTTGACCACCTGAAAGCTGGTTTGGCAAGTGCTTTAGTCTGTCACCTAAGCCAAGGTTACTTACTAAGTAGTCAATCTGTTCTTTGTTAGGCTTTCTGCCATCTAAAAGTAGTGGCAAAGTTAAATTTTCTTCAACTGTTAAAATTGGTATTAGGTTGTAAAACTGATATACAAGACCGATTTGTCTTCTTCTGAAAATTGACAAAGGACTTTCTTTTAACTTTGTAATATCAGTGCCGTCAATAATTACATTACCGGTTGTTGGTGTATCTACACCACCGATTATATGTAATAAAGTTGATTTACCTGAACCTGATGGTCCGATAATTGCAACAAACTCACCTTGCTCAACAGTAAAAGAAACATCATCAACTGCTTTTACAAGTGTATCACCTTTTCCGTAAATTTTTGATAAATTTTTAACTTCAAGTATGTTCATAAATTTTCCTCCCTAACTTTGACTATATCATATCAAAGGAAACTTACATTAAGGTGACTTTTATATTACAAATTCGTCACACAACCATTTTGTTAAATTTAATAATAAATTCTGTTCCTACATTTTCTTCACTGGTAACATCAATTGTGCCACCTTGATTTTCAACAATTGTCTTGGCAAGTGCAAGTCCAATACCTACACTCTCCTTAGAAGAATTTTCTCCTTGATAAAATCTTTCAAAAATATGTGGCAAATCCTTTTTCTTAATGCCACAACCGTTGTCAGTAATTTTTATGTAACTGTAAATATTAGTTACACCTGTTTCTATATTTAGCTTTCCATTATCGGCAGTATGTTCAATACAATTTTTTATAATATTTTCCACTGCCTCACTTGTCCAGTTTAAGTCACCTGTAAAGGAAAAGTCATTAATAGTAGTTTCAAGTGAAATATTCTTCATTTCCATTTGTACAAGGAATGGACTTATGCTTTTTGTAATTACCGATAAAACATCAATTTTTTCTTTCTTAAACTTAATTGTACCGGCATCTAACTTTGAAAGTTTAAGGAGATTCTCTACTAACCATTTTATCTTGCTAATCTGAATTTCTATTATAGAGATAAATTCCTTTTGCTTATCAATATTCTTTTCATCTTTCAACAAATCAACCATAACCATTAGTGAGGTTAGTGGTGTTTTTAACTGATGGGAAATATCGGCTAAAGAATCTGCAAGATAAATTTTATCTTTTTCAAGCAGTTCATTTTTTGAACGAAGTAACACAATAACCTTGTACAAATTATTCTTTAGGATAGACAGTTCACCCTCAGTATTATCCTTAATATCAATAAGATAATTACCGGCACATACAAGTGAAAGGTAGTTATTTAAATCAGCAATTTTCTTGTATCTTCTCCTAGTAACACTATAAAATGTTAAGGTCAAAATTACACCTAACAAAAAGGAAACTACCGAACATACTACATTAAAGAATAGTGTAACAACAGTTGCAACAATTGTTCCAAAGATACCAACTAAAACAATAATCTTTATATCTTTATTTATCATTTTCAATCACATATCCTAATCCACGAATTGTCTTGATAATCATAGGGGCTGATGGGTCATCCTCAATTTTATCTCTTAATCTTTTAATATAAACAGTAAGAGTGTTGTCATTTACAAAATCACCCTCAACATCCCAAATATATTCCAACAGTTTATTACGAGAAAGAATATTACCACGATTATTAAGCAAAATTAAGAATAGCTTATACTCCATAGCAGTTAAAATAACTTCCTGACCATTCTTGAAAACTGTTGCTTTGTTTGTATTAATAAGTACATTTCCAATTTTTATGATACCTTTATTTTCCCTATTGTATCGTCTAAGGACACTTTTAATTCTTGCAATAAGTTCCTTAACTCTAAATGGTTTAGAAATATAGTCATCAGCACCAAGTTCAAGACCCATAACCACATTAACTTCATCATCATAAGCAGTAAGGAAAATTACCGGAAAGTCACCGATTGACTTTATCTTTTTGCAAACATCATAACCACTTCCGTCAGGTAAAGTTAAGTCAAGAATATATAATGCAAATTTCTCTTTATTTATAATTTCAAAAGCTGACTTTACACTGGTTGCAATTGTTACGGTATAGCCCTCATTTTCAAGAGAATACTTTAGGCCAATACCAATAGCCTCATCATCTTCAAGTAGAAAAACATTCATTTAATCACCCCAAATAATAATAACACATAGGCAAAAATACTTCTATTACAAAATTGTAAGAAAAAGTATTGTCAATAGGTAAAATCGTATTGACAATAGGTGAAATTTAAAATAAAATATAGTTATCAAATAAGGAAAGGAATGATAATAAATGAATATTTGGCACGATATTTCCCCAAAAAGAATTACAACAGACAAGTTTTATGCAGTTATTGAAATTTCTAAGGGTGGCAAGAACAAATACGAATTAGACAAAGAAACAGGACTACTAAAATTGGACAGAGTGCTTTTTACATCCACCCACTATCCGGCTAACTATGGCTTTATTCCTCGTACATATGCAGATGACGGCGACCCACTTGATGTACTTGTATTATGTAGTGAAACAATTCAGCCTATGACACTGGTTGAATGTAAACCAATCGGTGTACTGACTATGATTGATGATAACCACAATGATGAAAAAATCATTGCAGTTCCGGTTAATGACCCTAACTACAACGGTTATAGTGATATTTCTGACCTACCTACTCATTATTTTGAAGAAATCAGACATTTCTTCCAGGTTTATAAAACCCTTGAAAATGACAAGGTTACTACTGTTACAGAAATTAACGGTTGTGAAGATGCAAAGGAAGTTATCAGAAAGTCTATTGACAGTTACATTCGTGACTTCCAAATGGCATAAAATATAATAAAGTTTTTACTAAGCCTACTAATTTAAAAGTTTGTGGGCTTTTTATATACACTTAATTTATATTTTAGCATATTTCAAAATCTCCATCAATGATGGAGATTTTTTTGCACATTAAATATTTTGAATTGTACTTTGTAAATTTAACTTTTCAATTTTGTTTGTCCTAGTGTATAAATCTTTTTGTCAATTAGGGGTTTTCAATTTTGTCAGTAGGTTAAGAAAAAATTAATAAATTAGGGTTTGTGGTGATGTTGCAAATTATAAAAAGTGTATACTATGTCCTTTCTCTCTTGTATACCAAGTTATTGCACAATTCATAATACAACAATATTTTGTAGCATAAGCAATACTGATTTTTATAGTATATTATGGCTCACAGTCGTAGGGGCGAACATTGTTCGCCCGTTAAAAAGTGTGATTCCTATGGGATTTTTGTCCTGTTTGCAGACTTATAAATTTATAATATCTACATAGGGCAATATGCCAATAAAGAGGTTAATTTTAAAACGGGACATCAATGATGTCCCCTACAACTGTAACTCATAATTCTTATTATATTTTATAGTTAAAAATAAAGGGAACTTTCATCTATAATGATATTTTAAACAAGTTTAAAATATCAACCACTCCTATCGTCACCATTCGGTGACACTTCCCTCAGCGAGGGAAGCTCACAAAGTATGTAAATTTCTATGATTAGTACGCAATTTTTAAATAGCACAAACTTTATAAATTATCAAAAGTTTAGGTAAAGACAAAGGCTCCCTCAGACGAGGGAGCTGTCATTCGTGAATTGCAGAGCAATTCACCTTTTAAAGAATGACTGAAGGAGGGAAAAACTATAAATTAGATGAATTAATCGGTTATTATCTAATTTATCTACATTACATAATCATCCCCGCAAACTCTAATTTATCTACCCAACCTTTACGCAGAAACAAAATTATAAAAACTAATTTATAACTAAAAACTAAATAATAACAAAAGGAAAACAGACCCTCAAATGAGGGTCTGTAACTGTTAATTTTATAATTAACATATAATTATAAATGAGCATTATTTGAGAATTATCCCTTAACAGCACCGGCAACAACACCTTCGATAATATACTTCTGACAAGCAAAGTAGAAGATGATGATAGGCAAGATACTTACAATGATAAGGGCCATAATAGCACCCATATCCGTTTGTCCGTAACTACCGTTTAGGTACTGAATATGAATAGGAATTGTTCTATAGTTTGTACCACTAAAGATTAGGTATGGTAGTAGGTAGTCGTTCCAAATCCACATTGTTTCCAGAATACCAACAGAAATAATTGTTGGCTTCATAATAGGAACAACAACACCGAAATATGTTCTTAGAGGTCCTGCACCGTCAACACTTGCAGCTTCTTCAACTTCAATAGGAATACCCTTTACGAAGCCGGAGAACATAAAAATTGCAAGACCTGCACCAAATCCCAAATAAACTACCAAAATACCAACAGGTGAATTTAGGTGTAGCTTATCAGCAGTCTTTGAAAGAGTGTACATAACCATCTGGAATGGTACAACCATTGAGAATACACAGAAGTAGTAAATAATCTTACAAATCTTTGAGTTAACTCTTGTAACATACCATGCAGTCATTGATGTACAAAGTAGGATTAGGAATACACCACCGATAGTGATAAATAAACTTGTTAAAACAACTTTCCAGAAAGAGAAGTTACCAAATGTCATACCTTTTATGTAGTTTTGGAAACCATAGAAAGTTTCGGCATTTGGAAAGGCAAATGGGTTGTCACTAATATCTGTCTTAAACTTAAAGGAGTTCATCAAAACAATAAATAGTGGTGACACATAGAAAATTGAAATAACAGAAAATACTACTGTCAAAATTTTCATACCTAAAGTTTGCTTTTTCTTAGGTTGTTTTTCTTTAGGTTTAACCTTTGCCATTACTGCTGCACCTCCCTCTTTCTAGTGAAGTATAGCTGAGCAAGAGCAATTACAACAACAATTACGAAGAAGATAACTGCCTCTGCTTGACCAACACCACGAGAGTTAGCATTTGAATAGAAGGTGTTGTAAATATTAAGTGCCATCATTTCCGTTTGCTTAATGGTTACACCACCGTCAGTTACTACACCCGGAGCACCTGCTGTTAGAGCAAGGTTCTGGTCAAATAACTTAAATGAATTTGTTAGTGTTAGGAATGTACAAATCGTAATTGATGGTGCCATCATAGGAATAGTAACCTTAGTAAGAAGTTGTCTTCTGTTAGCACCGTCAATCTTTGCTGCTTCATAAAGGTCACTAGGAACACTTTGGAAGCCGGCAATATAAATAATCATCATATAACCTGCTTGTTGCCAACACATCAGAATTACAAGTCCCCAAAAACCATAAGTACTATTTAGTGCTAAGTTAGTACCATAGTTGTGTAGGATACCATCAAAAATAAGTTTCCAAATGTAACCAAGGATGATACCACCAATTAGGTTAGGAACAAAGAACACTGTTCTAAAGATATTAGAACCTCTAATACCAAGGGTTAGAACATATGCAACTGCAAAAGCAATAAGATTAATGAGAACTATTGAAACAATAACAAATAGAACTGTAAACCAGAATGAATGCATAAAGGCTTCATTTTGGAATGCTTTTACATAGTTATCAAAACCAATCAGTTTAGCATTACTTACTGTATGGAACTTACAGAATGATAGATAGATGCCCTGAAAGAAGGGATAAATAAAACCGATAGCAAAGGCAATTAATGTTGGTAATACGAAAATCAGAAAATACTTTTTATGTTTCTTTACCATTTTCTCACCTTTCTTCTTAATTTAAAATTATAGGGGGCGAATCCGCCCCCTAACTAAGTTTAATAATTAAAGGATAAATTAGCCGTTAGCCTTTGCGTATTCTGTCTTCCAACCGTCAACGAAAGCCTTAACAACGTCATCCCACTTACCTGTACCGGCAGCATACTGTGTTAGAGCTGTACCAACACCGTTCTTCCAGTCTTCACTAGGCATTGTTGTAAAGTTCCAAGAAACAGCTTCTTTACCGTCAGCCACATACTTGTCAGCAATCTTAACTAGAGTATTTGTAGCTTCCTTAGCATCCTTAAATGGGATTACAAAGCCCATATCGGTAGACATTGCAGAAGTACCCTTGTCAGATGTTACACACCAGTTCATAAAGTCTAAAGTAGCCTTCTGATCCTCTTCAGAAGCGTTGTTGTTTACACACCAATAGTTTTCAGAACCTGTGCATAGGCCCTGCTTTTCTTCACCGTCAGCACCGATGTAAATAGGTAGCATACCCATTTCGTCGTCCTTTAGGCCACCCTTCTTGATAGCGTCATATTCCCAAGTACCGTTCTGGAAGAATACTGCCTGACCCTTAATGAATTCTGTTTCTGAGTCAGTAGCTGTCTTGCTAGCAAGAGAAGTAGGGGCACATGTTGAATCTGTGATATATAGGTCGAAAATCTTCTTGTAGTTATCTAGGTAAGTACCCTTGATAGCATCTGTAGAAGTAATGTTGTCTTTCTTGTATTCATAGTAGATAGGCATATTTGCTAAGTGAGTCTTAAATCTCCAGTCAGATGAGCCATCCATACCTGCTGAAGTGAATGCACCCTTAACACCTAACTTATCTTTGTTCTTCTGGATTTCATCAGCAACAGTCTTTAGCTTATCAAAGCTGTTGATGTCTTCAATCTTCTTAACTGTAGCAAATGAAGAATCACAATACTTCTGAAGTAGAGTCTTGTTGTAAATGATACCGTATGACTCAATAACATAAGCAATACCGGATACACTGTCGCCGTCCTTTAGTGCAAATGAATCGCTTGTTAACTGCTTGTAAATGTCAGAATCTTTAAGATCTAGACAATAGTCTTTCCAGTTCTTTAGACCAACAGGACCGTTAACCTGGAATAGTGTAGGAGCATTGTCCTTATCCATTGCAGATGTAAGAGTTTCTTCATACTTACCTTCAGCAGCAGTCTGAACTTTAACCTTAACACCTGTTTCCTTTGTGTATTCCTTAGCTAACTTCTGCCAAGCTTGATCCTGTTCAGGCTTAAAGTTTAGATAATAAACCTGACCTTTAGCACCACTACTGTCCTTATCGTTAGAATTAGAAGTGTTACAACCTGCTAAACAAGTAGCTGCCATCATACCTGCCACGCCGGCAACTACGATTCTCTTCACTGTTTCTTTTTTCATTTTTTTCACCTTTGTCCTTAAAAATTTTTCGCCTTATCAGAAGACGAATTTGAGGAGTGTCTCCTCAATCTCACAAGTGCAGTTTAACACACTTTTTATAAAAATACAATAGTTTTGACTAATATTTTTTTATAAAATATGTGTAATTTAATTTACAGACTGTTACAGACGTTCGCAATATATTCAAAATTCTTTAAAAATTATTAATAATTTTATTCAGTTATTTTGTGGTAAGCACTGGTTTTTTACGGTGTTTTGTTCTTTTAAAGAATATAACAATTTTGATTTATTTATTGCAAATTCAACTACTGTTGTGGTACTATAAAAAAGAAAAATTTTAAGGAATGATTGAATGAAAAGTTTTAAAAACTCTGCTTTTGCAAGATTTTTCACTAATTTCCCAAAAATTATGTTTGCAAATCTTTTATATACTATTCCCTCAACCATATGTTTTGCTATATTTGGTTTGATAGGTTACTTAACTGGTTTTCAAAATGTAATAGTTTGGTCTTTAGGAATTATACCGGCTTATCCTCTTTATGCCGGACTTGTAATGGTAATTAGGAAAATCGCTGTTGAAAAGGAAGATATTAATGTACTTGATACATTTAAAACTTCTGTAAAAGATAATTGGAAAACATTTTTAATTAACGGTATAATCACTTACCTTATTGTTACACTTTCAGTTTTCGCAATTCTTTACTACTATTCAATGGCTTCTGTCAGTGCAGTTTACAGTGCATTGCTTACACTATACTTATTCTTTAGTGCAATGTTAGTGGCAACAATGTTCTATGTTCCTATGATGAACATTACATATGATATTAAACTACTTCAAGTGTATAAGAACTCATTTATCCTAGTATTTGGCAAGATTTTAAGAAGTGTTCTGACTTTACTTGCAGTTGCAGTACCTACTGCTGTAGCATTCTTTGCAATTATGCTAACAAGCAATGTATGGCTACTGATTTCAGGTGTTTTGGTTTCACTTATTTATCCATTATTCTATACTTACATTGTTGTTTCCATTATTTCAAAGCCGTTGCAAGAGGCAGTTGGTTCTTTCACTAAGAAAGATGACAGATATGTTGTACTTCCTAAAGAAAGAGATATTGAAAAAGAAAAGAAACTTATGGACGAAAATAAAGACAGTGAATATGTCTTTGTTAACGGTAGAATGATTAAAAAAGATAAGTAATTTTTTAATTTTATTACTACCTATAAGAAACAAAAAAGCTCCCATTATGGGAGCTTTTGTTATATCTAAATTCTGCATTTTATTAGCAAATCTTGTTTCTGTCGATTTCTCTGATGTCTGTTCTTTTGATTTTTCCGCTGATTGTCTTTGGCATTTCGTCAATAAACTCCAGGTGCTGAATGTGCTTGTAGGAGGCTACTCGGCTGTTTACAAAGGTTTTCAGCTCTCTTTTCAGCTCTCTGCTCTCTGTGTAGCCCTCTGCAAGGTGAACGGTTGCCTTGATTGCCTGACCTCTTGACTCGTCAGGTACACCGATAACTGCACATTCCATAACAGCAGGGTGCTTCATCAGTACATTTTCTATCTCAAAAGGTCCTACTCTAAAGCCTCTTGTCTTGATAAGGTCGTCAATTCTGCCAACATACCAGTAATATCCGTCCTCGTCCTTGTAGGCTGTGTCCCCTGTGTGATAAACGCCGTTTCTCCAAACCTTTTCGTACAGCTTTTCGTCACCGCAGTAGCCCATAAAGATGCCGTGCTGATTTTCCTGTGGGGCAACTACAATTTCGCCAACCTCGTTTGCAGGCAGTTCGTTACCGCTGTCGTCAACAATCATTGTGTTGTAAAGTGGTGTTGGTTTGCCCAAAGCACCAACCTTTTCCTCACTCCCCACAAGGTTGCCAAGCATTAGTACAGACTCTGTCTGACCAAAGCCCTCCATAAGTCTTAGTCCTGTCTGCTCAAAAACCTTTTTGAATACAACAGGGTTAAGTGCCTCGCCTGCTGTGGTGATGTGCTTTAATGAAGAAAGGTCGTAATTATTCATTCCACGCTTGATGAAATAGCGGTAAACTGTTGGCGGTGCGCAGAAAGATGTAACCTTGTACTTTTCCATAACTCTCAACAGCTTGTCAGGTGAGAAATGGTCGAAGTCGTAAACCATAACACCGCAACCGCAAAGCCATTGACCGTAAATTTTGCCCCAGGAAGCCTTACCCCAGCCTGTTTCCGCAACTGTGAGGTGAAGTCCCTTTTCCTTTACATCCTGCCAAAACTTTGCTGTGATTATGTGGGAAAGTGTGTAGGTGTGGTCGTGCATAACAGCCTTTGGGTAGCCTGTTGTACCTGATGTAAAGTATATGAGCATTGGCTCCTTAGCAAGGGTTTCAACTCTTTCAAAGTTGTCGTCAGCCTTTCCAATTTCATCTGTAAAATTAACAGCGCCCTCCACATCTCTGCGTACAACAAAAACCTTTTCAAGAATCGGTCTTTCCTTTGATGCCTTAACTAAATTTTCCGCTGTGTCACCGTCAGGTGTGGAAACTGCAAAGCGAATATCCGCTGTGTCAACTCTGTATGTGATGTCGTCAAAGGTGAGCATATTTGTTGCAGGGATAACGATAGCGCCCAGCTTGTGAAGTGCGGGAACAATGTACCAGTATTCATAATTCCTTTTAAGAATTACAATCACTCTGTCGCCCTTTTTAACACCCTGATTTTTAAAGGCATTTGCCGCCTTATTGCTAAGTCTTTTTATGTCAGCAAAGGTAAATGTCTTGTGAAGATGGTCGGGGTTTGTCCACTCCATAGCAATGTCGTTTGGTGCAAGCTCCCCCATTTTATCCACAACATCATAGCCAAAGTTGTAGTTTTCGGGATAATCAAGCTGAAAACTGTTCAGCACTCCATTTTCGTCCAAGGTATAGTTACAAAAATCATTAAACAACTGCATAATCATTCTCCTTAAATTTTAAATTCTGAAATCACTCTTTTATTTTTACAATTATATTATACGAAAGGGATAATACTTTTACAATCCGACATACAATGCAAATGTAATAATTTTGAATAAGTTAATGCAGATTATGCATTAATAACAAAGGCTCCCCTTATTTATAAGGTATTCCCTTGCTAAGGGAAATGCACCTTTGGTGGAGGCTGTTTGTAATCCCAAATGCCTGCTCCTGTCATTCCGGGCTTGTTATGACAATAGGGTTATTGATACTTTTCACTATTCCCTATTACTTTATAACTAAAAAAGCTCCCATTTCGGGAGCTTTTGTTTTGTGATTTGGTTTGTAATTTTTAGTTTTTTAATTTCGTTTGTGGGTAATGGTAAATCGGTTCTGTAAATTAGGGTTTTTCAATTTTGTTTGTGCGTTAAGATTAATTTGATAAATTGGGTTTTGTAGGGCTAAATGTAAAGTGTTAAATTTTAGCAAATAAGGCTCCCTTGTGTAAAGGGAGCTGTCGCTTGTAAATTGGAAGAATGACAATTTACTCTTAAAGAGCGACTGAGGGATTGTTTAGTAGATAGTGTTCTCTAGATAAAATGTGTACGATTAGATAAAAGTTATCTATAAATATAGGAACGAACAGTGTTCGTTCCCTACATCATATATCGAATAAATCTTATATAATCTAAAGTGCCTACCAAAACAATCCTTCCACCACTTCGTGGTCCCCCTTCCTTTACACAAGGAAGGCTGGTTAGTCTCTACTAATTCTAAATATCTACCACATAACAAGGCAAGTTCTAGCACCACAAACCCTAATTTATCTAACTAAAATTTACACACACAAACTTATAAAAGCAATTTGTAACGGAAATTAATATAATCACAATAATAAAATTTAATCATAACATTAAAATAAAGGCAAAAAGAAAACTCCCTAAAAAGGGAGCTTTTCGTTTTAAATTTTACTTTAAAATAAATTTGGCAGTAACTAAAGTTTAATTACAACTAAGCTTTAATTACAACACTTTGAGAGCAACTAACTAAATTAGTTAGCTTTATTTGCTTGAGCAGTCTTTAGGGCTTTGTGTAGCCATGCTTCAGCAATATCCATAGCAAGGAAAAGACCGGCTTTTTCGCTGGACTTTACAATCTGCTTTCTTGGAGACAGGTCAGGGTCAGTAGCCATTAGCTGAACAGCCACCTTATCAGCTACCTTTAGACCGTTAACATCTTTAGTTGACTTAACAACAAGATGGATAACATAAGGTTCATCCATACTGCCGTAATATAATTCATTGCCACATCTTACAAGTGGCTTGCCCTTGTATGTCATAAATTCTTTTTTATCTGCCATAAAAAGTAAACCTTCTTTCACAAAAAAGACGCAAGTGTAGTAGGCACTTGCGAATCTCAAATTTCAAATTTCTTCCAAAAATACTTGTTAAATATTCAAATATGATTTCACAAGTGCTTCCAGTAACTCATCCCTGTCAATAGAACTAATAATGTTACGAGCATTATTATATGTTGTGATATAAGTAGGATCTTCTGAAAGAATGTAACCAACAAGCTGATTAATTGGGTTATAGCCTTTCTGCTTTAGAGAATTATAAACAGAAATCATTGCATTCTTAATCTCTTGGTCACGGTCACCGTTAATTGAGAAAATCATTGTCTTATCTAACATAAGGAAACACCTCCAACTATAAGTAGTAATAAAAGCTATATGCCCTTATCATCAATTAATATAATACTAACATATAAAGGTGTTTGTGTCAACTGATTATTGCATATTTTGAACAAAAAAATAAAGGCTACCACAATATTTAGTAGTAGCCCTATAAATTAACCTCTTAAAGAAACATTAATTCCCTTTAGATTTTCAACAATTTTGTCCATAACTTCCTGAACTTCAGCAGAAGAAAGTGTTCTTTCGTTGGAAGAAAATTCAAAACGAATTGTCATACTGTGGATTGTTTCTGTATCGTATGTATCAACAATCTTTGTATTCTTAAGAATTTCTGTACCAACATTTTTCCAACATTCCTGTAACTGAGAATAGAAAACATCAGGAGAAAGCTCTAGGCTTAGGTCATATGTCATTGGTGGGAACTTTGATGGTTCTTCATACTGAATACTTGAGTTCTCAACACCGGCAAATTCCTTAATATCAATTTCGGCAAATACAATATTTGCTTTCTTATCAATATTCTTATTTACTACAGGATGAACAATGCCAACCTTACCGATAGTCTTACCATCAAGGATAACCTTGTTTAGGTTAACAGGATGTTCATAGCTCTTAGTAGCTTCCATTACTTCAAATGTTAATGACTTATGCTTTAGGTCATCAGTAATTGTAGCAAGAATATCTCTTAGTTCAATGTAAAGGTCCTTAATATCAGCAGTTTTGCTATATAGTGTAATAGCAAGGTTCTTCTTTTCAATACACTTGTTGTCACTGTCCAGACCTTCAACAACTCTGCCGATTTCAAAGATACCGAATTCAGGAGCATAACCAACATTTGACTTAACCTGACAAAGCTGAGTTGGAATAATTGACTTTCTGATTGTTTCAATGTTAGGGTTAGTAGCGTTGGCAAGTTTGATATTTTCTTCTACAGGAATACCAAGTGCCTTTTGTTCATCACTATAAGCCCATACATAAGAATGTACTTCATGAAGGTTGTACTTCTTAACAAGCATATCCTTAATCTTTTCTTCATCAGACTTAACCTCATCCATTCTTACAGGATAAAGTGGTGAACGAGTTGTATTGATTTCAAAATTATCGTAACCGTAAATTCTTGTGATTTCTTCAATAATATCAGCCTTGATAGTAACATCCTTAGTTGCTCTCCAGGAAGGAACTACAACTGCAAAGTTGTCATTTTCAAAAGTAACCTTAAAGCCAAGTGACTCTAGAGTCTTTACAATAGTGTCATTGCTGATTTCAATACCTGTGTATCTGTCAACAAAGTTCTTGTCAAAGTCAAGTTCTACTGTATCGTAGTGATAAGCATATTCATCTGTTAGAGAAGAAACAACCTTAATGTCTGAGTCGTACTTCTTTAGTAGGTTAACAAATCTACCGATAGCAGTAACTGTCATTTCAGGGTCAAGTGACTTTTCATATCTCATAGATGCATCTGTTCTGTGAGCAAGTCTTACAGTTGACTTTCTAACTGATACTGAGTCAAATGTAGCTGATTCAAGAGTTAGAGTTGTTGTATCGTCAACAATTTCAGAGTCAAGGCCACCCATAATACCGGCAATAGCAACAGGTGTGTTGTCGTTACAAATCATCAATGTATTTTCATCAATATTTCTGTCAACACCATCAAGTGTCTGGAAAGTGAATGGCTTGTCAAAACGCTTAATTCTAATCTTTTCAACTTTTCTTGAGTCAAATGCGTGCATTGGCTGACCCATTTCTAACATTAAGTAGTTAGTTAAGTCAGCAAGGAAGTTGATACCTCTCATACCACAATAAAATAGTCTGATTCTCATATTTACTGGGCTGATGTTTCTGTTGATATTTTCAACCTGTAAGCAAGAATATCTCTGGCATAGAGGGTCTTCGATTTTCATATCAATCTTTGGTAGATTGTTGTATGCTTTTAAGTCGTCAACTTCAAGTGGCTTTAATTCTCTATGTGCTAAGGCTGCAAATTCTCTTGCAATACCGTAGTGACCCCATAGGTCAGGACGGTTAGTTAGTGACTTGTTGTCAACTTCAAAGATAATATCGTCAATAGCATAAACATCTTTAATATCTGTACCGTTAGCTACATCATCGGTAATATCCATAATACCTGAGTTATCGTCACTAATGCCGATTTCAGCCTCAGAACAACACATACCATTTGACATATAACCGGCTAGTGGTCGTGGTGCAATTTCAATTTCACCAATCTTAGCACCAACCTTAGCAAAAGCAGTTTTCATACCTACTCTTACATTAGGTGCACCACAAACAACATCAGTAAGTTCATCTTCACCGGCATCAACCTTTAGTAAGTGAAGTTTCTTTGACTCAGGGTGTTCTTCAACAGACTTAATCTCTGCTACAACAACACCACTTAAATCAGAGCCTTTGAAGAAAATATCATTCTCAACCTCTGCAGTAGAAAGGGAGAATTGATGAATTAAATCAACTTTGTCAAGACCACTTAGGTCAACAAAATCTTCAATCCAGTTCATAGATAAAAACATAATTAAAACCTCCCTTATTTATCGTCAGTAAACTGTGATAATGACTTTAAGTTACCACTGTTTAAATCTCTAATATCTTTTACGCCATACTTCATCATAACAAGTCTTGTTAGACCAAGACCAAAGGCAAAGCCTGTATACTTTTCAGGGTCAATGCCACCTTCTCTTAGAACCTCAGGGTGAATCATACCACATGGGCAAAGTTCAAGCCAACCACTGTGCTTACAAGATGCACAACCTTCACCACCACAGATTAGACAGCTAATGTCAAGTTCAAAACCCGGTTCAACAAATGGGAAGAAACCCGGACGAAGTCTTACCTTAATATCCTTTTGGAAAACTTCTGAAAGCATAGTTTTCATAAAGTAAATTAGGTTGGAAATGCTAATGTCCTTATCAACCATAACACCTTCCATCTGGAAGAATGTGTTTTCGTGACAAGCATCGGTTGCTTCATTTCTAAAGCATCTGCCCGGGAAAATTGCTCTGATTGGTACATCGTTTTCAATTAGGTTCTTGCCGTATTTCTTAAGAATAGCATTCTGTGCTGCTGAAGTCTGTGACTTTAGTAGCTGACCGTTTTCAAGATAATATGTGTCCTGCATATCTCTTGCAGGGTGATGCTTAGGAATGTTTAGGGATTCAAAACATTCATAGTCAGTAACAACTTCTGAATAATCCTCAACAGTAAAGCCCATTGAACGGAAAATTTCTTCGCATTGTCTTTGTACAAGAGTGATTGGGTGATATGAACCTCTAACTAAATTAGCAGGAGTTGTAATATCAATCTTAGGCATTGAGTTGATTTCTTTCTCAATTTCCTTAGCCTTTAGCTCAGCAGTTTTTTCTTCAATGCTCTTTGCAACAGTTGCCTTAAGTTCATTTACTTTCTTACCAAATTCTTTTCTTTCTTCATTAGAAAGTTCCTTCATTCCCTTTAAAAGACCGGTTACACTACCCTTTTTACCAAGGTAAGCAACTCTTACTTTGTCAAGGTCAACGAGGTTTTGGATTTTTTCAAGTTCATTTTTTAATTCTTTTTTTAGATTAATGATTTTTTCGTCCATTTTTACCTCCATAAAAAAATAAAGTCCCAGAGAAATCCTCTGGGACGAATAATTAAATCCGTGGTACCACCCACATTTTTGCACTGAGCAAACACTCTGTTGTCATATAACGGTGACTACCGTCAACACCTACTGTAAAAACTGGATTGTATTTTTTCGTAACAGTTTATAAAAACCGGAATTTTGTTCAGTGTTGCCACTCAGAAGGGAACTTCATAACTAAAAATAATTTCTTGCTTTCAGCCAAGGCAAAAATCTCTTTGATTATTTCTTTAGTCACTACTTTCTTCGTCATAGTGTTACATATCTCTATTATATTAACATTTATCAATGTGTAATGCAAGTATTTGTAATTATTTTGTTGTATTTTTTTATTATTTATGTTATCATTCTATTAACAAAGGAGAGATATAAATGGACGGATTTTGCGAACAGGTTGTTAAGAGAAAAAGAAAAGCTAAGGACAATATTTTAGCAGTAGTATATATTTTACTTTCACTAATTATTCCGGCAGTATGTATTAGCCTTGCTTATGTTATTTCTGCTTACTTTATTTACATAGGGTTCTTCCTACTTCTTGCTTTAGTGCCAACTGCACTTTTGCTTATTAATTATCAGAAAATTGAATATGAGTATTCAGTAGTTGACAATACTCTTAATGTTGACAAGATTATTGCTAAAAGAAGAAGAAAAAAGATTGTCAAAATTCGTATTGACGAAATCAAAGAGATGGTTAAGTTTAACGAAAAATATACCGGCAAGAAAATCAACAAGTATTTTATTGCAGTTGATGATGTTAATGATGATGATGTTTATGCATTTACATTTTATAATGAAGCAAGAGGCAACCTTGCAGTAGTTATGAAACCTAACAACACTATTCTTGAGGGTATGCGACCAAAGCTAAACCCAAGTATTCAAATTCAGGTTGTTAAGTTACTTAGAAATGTACAGTAATTTTTATTATGGAGCAAGATTATGAAAGAAATTAATTATCAGTTCCTAAAAAATACTATTAAACCACGCCCATACAATGCCCATAAGGGTAGTATGGGTTCTTTGTTATCTATTTGTGGTAGTTATGGTATGGCAGGTGCAGAGATTTTATCTGCTAAATCGGCTTTAAGGACAGGTGTTGGACTACTTAGACTTTTAATATTAAAATCAGTTTACCCTATTGTTGCACAAGTTGTACCGGAGGCAGTTTTCTTACCGGTTGATAATGGTAACAAACCTTCTTTCGGTATGAAGAATATTGACACTATAAATGAAAATATAGAAAAGTCAAAGGCTTTACTTATTGGTTGTGGTCTTTCACACAATGAAGATACAGAAAGCCTTGTACAGTATCTTGTAAAAAACTGTAAAATTCCTATGGTACTTGATGCTGATGGTCTAAACTGTATTGCAAATCATATACATTTATTAAATAAAAAAAGTTGTGATATTATCATCACACCACATCCGGGAGAAATGAGTAGGCTAACAGGACTTTCAGTAAAAGAAATCTCAGCTAATCCACAAAAGGTAACAGAGGACTTTAGCAGAGAATACGGTGTTGTAACTGTACTAAAAGGTGCTGACACAGTTATTTCTAACGGTGAAGAAACATATATTAGTTATGCAGGAAATCCCGGAATGGCTACCGGTGGCAGTGGTGATGTTTTGGCAGGGATTATCTCTTCCCTACTTGCACAAGGATATTCACCCATTAACAGTGCCTGTTGTGGAGTATTTATTCACGGTAGTGCAGGTGATGAAACAAAGAAAGTTCTTGGTGAAGCATCTATGTTACCAAGTGATATTGTTGAAAACATTTACAAAGTGTTTAAAAATATAGAATAAGAAAATAAAGAACAAATAAAAATTAAGAAGTAAAAAACAAACATTTCAATTTCGGATGGTGATAATTTGAAGAAAGGTTTGTTTTTTCTTTTTGCAATTATCTTTCTTTTCTCAGGTTGCAAGAAAGAAATGACAGTAAATAATTATTTTTCTGCTAAGGTATTTATCAGTAGTGGCGACTTTAGTGCAAAGGGTGACTTCTGTAGGAACAGTGACGGTGATATTTCTCTGAAAATTACTTCACCGGAAAATCTAAAGGGCTATACATATAAAGTAAAAGACAGTTCTGTAAAAATGACTTTTCAAGGTTTAAACTGTACATATAATATAAATAAATTTAACCATAAAGCACCTATAAAAATAATGAAAAATGTTCTTGATGAATTTGATAATTCCAAGTCACTGTTACAGGATAAGGGTGAATTTTATCAAATGAAAATTGATGACTATGTTCTAAAGGTCAACAACAATGGTTTTGTTGACAGTATAAGCAACAGTAACATTCACATAACCTTTGTAAATGGAAAAGCAATTCCACAAAAGGTTAGTAATAGTTAACATTAACCCCAAGTGAATTTTTCCGTAATATATAATGTCAAAGAATAAAAAGAAATTGTTTTGGCAACAATATTAATAGAAAAATTCTGGGAGTGAAATTATGACAGTTAAGCGTGGAGATATATATTATGCTGACCTAAGTCCTGTTGTTGGCAGCGAACAAGGAGGAGTTAGACCGGTACTTATTGTACAAAATGATGTTGGCAATAAATATTCACCGACAGTTATTGCAGCAGCAATTACAAGTCAACACCAAAAAGCTAAACTTCCAACACATATTGAGATAAATGGTAGCAAAAGTGGACTGGCAAAGGACTCTGTAGTTTTGTTAGAGCAAATTCGCACAATAGACAAAAAGCGACTTAGAGAAAAAATGGGAGAAGTAGAATTTAACTCTATGAATCAAGTTGATGAAGCACTATCAATCTCATTCGGTATTAACAACAGACTTACTACATAACTACCTTGTAGTAAGAGTTTTAGAGATAATACACAAATTTCTTGCCTTTACAGAAATTATATTGTAAACAAAATATTGCACAAAAATTGTAAAAAACACTTGAAAACCACAATATATAGTGGTAATATAGATATACACTCAAAAAAGAAGAATAACAAAATAATGGAGGTAAGAGTTATGACACTAACAATTAATGGCGATATGAGTAAAAAAGAAGCTAATCTATATGTACAGCAGTTAAAGGAAAAAAATCCTGATAAATATTTCAAGACAGTTGATATTACTGTTGACGGTGAATATGTTGATGTTAACTACACATATGACGAAGTTCCTTTTGAAAGAATCAGAAGAATCACAGGTTACCTAGTAGGTACTGTTGACAGATTTAATGACGCTAAAAGAGCTGAAGTTAACGATAGAGTTAAGCATAGCCTAACAAAGTGTTGCTCAGCAGAAGAAATTGCTTAAGTTTTTGATAAAAACAATTTAAGTTTATAGCAGATTTGTTTATATGTTTTAGATTAATTTTTATATTAGATTCTTCATAGATATATCCTTAAAAAAATCAAAATATCTAAAACAAAAATCTAACTTAAACAAAATTAAGTATACAGAGAATATTGTTTATAATCTTCTCCTTTTATCTAATTAGTGGCTACCCATAAGGGTAGCCACTTTTCTTTTGTTTGCTCGTGATAATATATAAATTAGGGTTTTCAATTTTGTTTGTGCGTTAAGATTAATTTGATAAATTAGGGTTTGTAGTGCTATTTGATAGTTTCAGCAAATATGGAATTGTAAATAAATTTACAATTCCAACCACTCCTTCCGTCTTTGCATACGCAAAGCCACCTCCCTC